>SWCD01005212.1_pt1 | contig 31105 bp, 29 predicted proteins | sample 4693011 | NCBI WGS metagenome assembly SWCD01 (sample SAMN10267278, study PRJNA491770) | bioreactor metagenome | isolation source: DHS bioreactor inoculated with marine | place: Japan: Omine Ridge, Nankai Trough | reverse complement strand
CTTCCACAGCCGCTTCAACCGCGGCAGCATCTCCTTCAATGCGCGGTTTGTAGGTCTTGTGCTCGATATTGTCGGGCTTGATATACACGCCGGTGGCAAACTGCACGTCCTTGGGAATGTCCACCACGACAGGGCCAGGCCTGCCGTGCGTGGCGACATAGAAGGCTTCGTGCATGATACGGGCGAGATCGTTGACGTCCTTCACCAGGTAATTGTGCTTGGTGCACGGCCGCGTAATGCCAACCGTGTCACATTCCTGAAAAGCATCATTGCCGATCAGGTGCGTGGGCACCTGGCCGGTGATGCATACCATCGGGATGGAATCCATCAGGGCATCGGTCAGGCCTGTCACTGCATTGGTCGCACCCGGGCCGGACGTCACCAGCACCACACCGCACTTGCCGGTGGAGCGCGCATAACCTTCTGCCGCATGGGTCGCACCCTGCTCGTGGCGCACCAGAATGTGCTCGACGTGGTCCTGCTGGAATATCTCGTCATAGATCGGCAGCACCGCCCCGCCGGGATATCCGAACATGTGCTCCACGCCCTGATCCTTTAGCGCCCGCAGCACGATTTCGGCGCCAGTCATCATTTCGGCTTCTTGGGCTTTGGCTGTCATGGTCTCGGACTCTGCTTTTATGTTCATCGTTCCAGGTTCTCTTTTAGGCTCGCTTCAGACAATAAAAAAGGCCCCCGAGGGAGCCAATTTCGCGCACCACCTTATTCAGGTCAGCTTAGACTGACCCGGCGGAGCGCGTTCGTACCACTACTAGAATGTTTTTCATGGTTGCGACCATAAGCGCAATGTTTTGCCTGCGTCAACCTGAGAATGCGCATTATTGTCAAGCTGACGTATGACCGCCATGCATACCTTAACTGCCAAGCACCACGCCGTGGCGTTGCGACGTCAGGCGGCTGTCACGCGATTTCACCAGCACCGGTTCACCGTTCAGGATTTCCTGACAACGTTGCAGGACTTCCTCTTCCATGCGCTGCATCGCCTCTTTTGTATAGAACGTCAGGTGCGGACTGAGCAGCACATTATCCATGGTGAACAGCTCGCTCAACGGGTGACCGGTCAGGCTGAGCGGCTCCTGGCTGAAGACGTCAAGCCCGGCACCGGCAATACGGTTGTCCTTCAGGGCTGCAAGCAACGCTACCTCATCGACAATGGCGCCGCGAGACGAATTGATCAGAAACGCTGATCGTTTCATGCATCGCAGTTCTGCCCCGCCGATCAGATGGCGGGTTTCCGGCTTGAGAACGCAATGGATTGATACAAAGTCGCTTTGCCCCAGCATGGTGTGAAGGTCATCGACCTTTTCAACGCCTGCTGCTGCCATCTCCGCTTCACTGGCACTGGGGTCGTATCCGATGACCCGGGCGCGAAAACCGGCACCTGCCATTCTGGCCATGGACTTGCCAATCTTGCCCACCCCTACCAGTCCAACTGTCTTGCCGGCGATATCACCGGCCATCCAGGCGCTTTCCGGCCAGGCCCAGCCGTCGCGGCGCATGGTTTGCTGCAGCGGGACCAGTTTCTTGGCGAGCGCGATCATCAGCGCGAAAGCGCCCTCAGCTACCGTTTCCTCGGCATATTCGGGAATATTGACCACCGGAACGCGTGCCGATTTCGCGGCCTCAAAGTCAATCGCATCGATACCGACGCCATACTTGACGACACCCTTCAGGCGTGAGGCGGTCCGAAATACCCGTTTGGTGATCGGCGTGTAGCACATCAGCAGCAGGTCTGCGTCTTCAGTCGCCGCAACCAATTCATCCTCGCTGACATCATCGGGCAGCAGCACCAGTTCAGCACCACTTTTGCTAAAATACCCATCAATCATCGGGCATTCCAGTTCCCTGTCAGTACGCACGATTTTCAGCCTGTCGCCCATGCAAACACTCCATCATTGTTCATTGCTGCCGGTCAAAACAGACTTTGACACAAGTTCAGCCCGTGACAGTGTCACATTCGTCAGCCAACTCACCTGAAGATATCGGACACTGTTTTACAACTGCTGCACAAGGAGATTGCCATGCTGAAATCGCCCGCTCTTGACCCGGCCCTGATCGAGGCAAAGATCGGATCCGGTTATCCCGCCCCCTTTAACGCATCAACATCCGGACGGGCAAGGAGACTCCTCACCAAGGCGCTGGGCCTGAGCCAGTTCGGGGTCAACATCACCGAGCTGGATGCAGATACGGCAACCTCGCTCAGGCACTGGCATTCGCATGAAGATGAGTTCGTCTATGTGCTGGAGGGCGAAGTAACACTGGTGACGGACGGCGGGACGCAGGTGCTGACACAAGGCATGTGCGCCGGGTTTGCCGCTGGCGTAGAAGACGGCCATTGCATTGAAAACAGGTCCGGAAAGCCGGCAACGATCCTGGAAGTCGGCAGCCGTGATGATCGCGACGAAGGCAATTACCCCGATGTCGACCTGCACTGCAGGCCGAACCGCTACAAGAACCCGCAGTTCACCCGCAAGGACGGAACATCATACTGATTAGGGCGTGTACTCATAAATCAGACCGGCAATCCGCCATCTTGGCAATGTCTGCTTTTGAGGGCAGAACTGACGCCGTTTGTCATTGAGGCTATGTCTGCATTGTGCCAGCAACTTATACTCACCGACTTGATCATCAACGGCAGCAATGCGGACAAAGCGAGCCTTTGGCCAATGCCAGTTAATGGTGTTTAAAGCAGGTGGGCAGGTTGCCACCTGAAAAGGCTTTGCTCGTATTCAGTTATTGATTTCGAAAGCCATCGCATAAACGATTTTGCCGCTGGTCGGACAGCACCGGGTAGCGTGACCATATAGTACCCGATTTCAGGGATGGGATCGTCGAACAGCGCAATAAGTTTACCTGACCTCAGTTCATCGACAATGAACGCAGGTACCGTTGCGCCGATACCGTCACCGCGGCGAATGCCATCCAGCAGCATGTTGCCCGGCATTCGGACGACCCTTCGATTAGCGTTAGGCGAAACACCAGCCTTCTCAAGCCACAAGTCGAACTCGACTGAAGCGTGCTCCTGAAGCAAGGTGAAATCAAGAAGCTCGGAAGGTTCTTTGAGCACCCGTTTGCCGATTAAATCACCGGAGGCAACGACTGTCAGGCAGCCTGGCAACACCATCTGCGCCTTGAGCCCAGACCATTTTCCGGTTCCATAGCGAATGGCCAGATCAATGCCGCCTGGCCTCAGATCAACGGCCTGAATCGTTGAATCAATCCTCAACTCGATATGCGGATGCTCTTCTATGAACGTCGAAAGACGGGGCATCAAGAATGCGCTTGAGAACATCGGTGTGGCGCTGACCACCAGCGGTCGAACCGCTTCTACACTCGAAACGCTCTCAGTCAGGGATTCCATTTTTGCGAAGACCTCCAGCAAACCTGCTGCGAGAAATTCACCTTGTGAAGTCAAGGAGATGCCGTGCCGGGTGCGGGTCACAAGCCGAGTGTCAAGATGTTGCTCAAGTCCCCTGATCTGCTGACTGACCGCTGAGTGGGTTACATTCAATGCCGCCGCCGCTTTAGTCAGATTCCGGAACTCGGCTGCCGCGGCAAATGCCCGGAGAGATGTCAGCGAAGGGAAGTTATTCCAGTCCATTTGTAAGATTGTCTAACATCTGAGAAAAATTTACAACTGCGATATTTCTTGGCTCTGGCGCATGGTGACCAGAGAAAAGTTTTGTGTTCCTGGAAGGAGGAAACCCTAATGAGGCTTGCAGTATTGGGATTGGGAAACATGGGGTCGGCGCTGGCACATTGCCTTTTGAAGGCAGGCTACAATGTTAGCGTCTGGAACCGAACACAGTCCAAATCCAAAGCGCTTGGCGAGGCGGGCGCTCAGGTCTGCGCCTCACCCGATGAAGCCATCGCCGCCAGCGACATCGCAATCGTTTGTATCAAGAGTCACGAGGATACGGTTGAGCTGGTGTCCGGGTTGAGTGTTTCACTTGCGGGAAAGACCATTTGTGACATGAGCACGGGGGATACCTCTGACGCGGATGCCTTGGTCTCGTTACTGGCCGAGCGGCGGGCCGAATACATGCTGGGCATGATCAATGCCTATCCCTCTGGCATCGGAGGGAAAGATACAACGATCCTAACTGTCGGGAGTAGCGGAACCTGGGATCGATACGGTGATGTAATCAAGGTCCTGGGAGGAAAATCAGCCAATGTCGGTGAAACCCCCTCAGCCCTTGCCGCGCTCTTTGCCGGATTGTTCACGGTGCGTCAGGGGTTCATGTTCGGGATGATTTACGGAGCGCTTGTCTGCCAAAAAGCGGGCATCCCGATGCAGATCTTTTCAGACCAACTCCCTGCCACAATCAAGTTGGTCGGTGACTACCATAATCTTTTTGCCAAAACCGTTCCATCCGAAGACTATGATAGTGCTGAAGCTTCATTGAAAGTCTATGCGATGGCTCAGCAAGACGCACTGAAGACTTTCCTGAGCTTGGACGCTCCGCCGGAGCTCATGCAATTGATGTACGATCGAACAAAGTCGGCATGGGATGACGGCCACGGTGACAAGCAATTGACGGCACTGGTTCATCACATGGCACGTGGATTTTGAAACCAAACGAGGCAAATACCCAAATCACAGCCGCTACCGGTTGCATTGGCTTTGGCGCAGAGGTCCATTGCCTGACGGTGGTTAGAATAAGAATTCTGTTCGTGGAATTGCGCAGGGCGCACTCATTCATTCGTCCGCTTCGGGCTCTGAGCGGAAGTCTACCGCATCGCATCGTGCGTCACACGTTTACTGGGGGAGACCGATTTCCGCAAAGCGAACGAAGATGCCGGTCGTCACAGACGACTAAATGCCTGCTTTGGAAAATGTGGGGCAAGCATGGCTGACAACAAACCATTCAAACGTGCGTCTTGTCTTTGGCCTTTGCGCTTCCTGCATGGCCAGCATAGTCTGACCCTATGGATGCCATAGCCGAACTCACCCACTGGATGATCACTGAGGGCCGTCGCTCAGATGATCCTGTGAAGGTGGTTTCCCATTTCTGCTCTGCGTTGATTGACGCTGGTGTTCCGCTTTGGCGCGCTAACATCGGCCAGCGCTTCGCCAATCCGCTGCTCATTGCTTGGGGCGTGGTCTGGACGCCTGACAACACCGAAAGCTACGATGTTACTCACGAGCGCATGCTGACCGACGGTTATGTCGGAAGCTCATTCGAATATGTACTAGAGAACAAGCGGCCCCTCCACAAAAACCTGCGCGGGCTTGATCCGGAAGAAGACCACATCTCTTACATCGAATTCGCAGAACTTGGCGGCACAGATTACTACGCGACACTGCTGCATTATGGCGACGGCTCGCTGCACGGTTGCACGTTCGTCACTCAGGCCGAGGACGGGTTCTTACCTGAACATCTGTCAATGATCGAGGCGGCTTTACCTTCCCTGTCCTCGGCGATGGAACCGATCACCATGCGCAAATCCTCCAAAAGCCTTCTGCGCACGTATCTCGGGGACGGACCTTCAGAGGCCGTCTGGAACGGCTCCATCATACGCGGCGAACGCACCACACTAGAGGCGGTGGTGATGTTTTCTGATTTGCGCGGCTTTACCGCGCTCTCCGACAGCGCGAGCGAGGAAGACCTGTTCGATGCGCTTAACGGCTATTTCGACGTAGTTGTTCAAGCAGTGGAGGAAATGAACGGCGACGTGCTCAAGTTCATGGGCGACGGTATTCTGTCTATCTTCGCCATCCCGACGTCCGCCGATCGCTCTCATCAGTGTCGCCAGGCCGTGCTTGCCGCGCAAAAAGTTCTTACCGATCTTGCCGCGCTGAACCACGGCCGTGCGCAGGCGAACAAGTCGCCACTCGACATTGGTATCGGCATCAATTCAGGCCAAGTCAGCTACGGCAACATCGGTAGCCCCGGCAGGCTTGACTTTACGGTGCTGGGTGGCGCGGTCAACGTAGCCAGCCGGATTGAAGGGTTGACCAAATCCATCGGGCACCGGGTGCTCGCTACTGCCGCAATAGCTGAAACAAATCCCGAATTTTTTGTGGCGTGCGGTCTGCACGAAGTGCGCGGACTCGCTCGCCCAATCGAACTTTTCAACCTGTCCGAGCCAAACCTCTGACACGAAACCAAGTTCAGTTGATGGCTAGGAGCGGAAGTTTACCGCATTACATCGTGCGTCACTCGTTTGCTGGGGAGATGGATGTCCGCAGAGCGGGCTTTTTACCATTTTCACATTGCATCAGTATTCATCTTACGACAGGCTGTTTATCAGCACCTTCTACCACAGCGCGACAATTGTGGCCTCGCCTGTCCCACTTGCTGGTCTCTCGACGTTAGGGAGACAATTTTGACGGAACGCAGGAGAGATCTATGACAGACATTTCAGTGATCGGGTTAGGGGCGATGGGTTCTGCGCTCGCACGAGCACAATTGAAAGCAGGCCGCTCGGTCACGGTATGGAACCGGAACTTGGAAAAGGTGGCTCCTTTGGTCAAAGATGGAGCCATGGCTGCTGCCACAGCGTCTGAGGCAGTCGCCGCCAGTCCCGTCACAATCACTTGCGTCAAGTCACATCCCCAGACCATCGAGATAATGCGCAGCGCTGAGAACGCGCTACCGGGCAAGACAATTATCGAACTCTCTACCGGGGGCGCGGCAGAAGCCGAAGAACTGGCCAAAATGCTTGAAGATGCAGGAGCCAAATGGATGGTCGGTATCATCAATGCCTATCCGCATATGATCGGCGACGAAGCCACCGTATTAACGGTTGTTGGCACGGAAGAGCAATGGGTGGTCCATGGACCGATCATCAAAGTATTGGGTGGTGGATCAGTCCATGTCGGCGATCGCGCAGGCATGTTGGCTGCACTTTTCGCCGGGCTCTTTACAGTGCGCCAAGGGTTTATGTGGGGTATGATCTACGGCGCACTCGCTTGCAAGAAAGCCGGGATACCCATCCAGACATTCTCCGACCTCATACCGATTTCGATGGGAATGATGAAGCCCTACTATGATTACTTTGCCAGTACAGCGCCAACGTCCAATTACGATGACCCGCCTGCTACGATGCGAACCTACGTGGCCGCATTGGAGGATGTGCTTGCGAGCTTTGAAGCACTTGGCGCGCGAGATGAATTGCCAAGGTTGTTCGTACAGATGGCTCAGAAGGGCATGTCGGCAGGCCTCGATGACAAGGCATTAACGGCCATTATAGACGTGCTCGCACCCGACAAGTAGCGGTACGTTTTTGCGATACTTAGGTACGGGGTCATTAATGACGTACATCCGCACCGTCCAGTTCGATCCTCAACATTAGGTCAATTGGCAAAAAGGGCTCGCAGTGGTCATTTGCTGCACTGCATTGTGTGTCCGCCCTTAGGTCATAAGCAAACGTCAGCGTATGCAGAACACATGTTCGCTTTCGGATGCATTGCAGACATCAGATAATGCACTTGCGGATCATGGAATGCAGATGATTCAAGCTCCAAAAAGGAGCTTTGACGATGTGCTATGCCCTGACAGAGGCTGAATGGAGTATCATCCAACCAATATTACCCACCAAATCCAGGGGCGTACCCCGCGTCGATGACCGGCGTGTACTCAATGGCATTTTCTGGATACTGCGCTCTGGTGCTCCATGGCGTGATCTGCCCGACATCTATGGCCCTTACACAACTTGCTACAATCGGTTCGTCCGATGGCGACGAGCGGGCGTATGGAATGGCATACTGGATGCCACCTCAAACCTGCGAAACGCCGATGTCCAAATGATCGACAGTTCGATAGTGCGCGTCCATCAGCATGGGGCTTGCATCAGACGTGACGAAGCACATTGCACAGGTCGATCCCGAGGTGCGCTGACGACGAAGATACATGCCGTGGTTGATGGCCAGGGTCTGCCGGTACAACTCGCACTCAGTCCGGGACAGGAGCATGACAGCCTGATTGCCGTTAAACTGTTGAGCAGCCTTCATTCACCAGGCTTGGTTCTCGCCGATAAGGCGTATGATTCAGATGCAATCCGGAAGTTTGTGCAGGACAGCGGAGCTTGGGCAAACATCCCACCAAGAAGCAACAGGAAGAATCCAATCTGCTTTGGCCCGCACCTCTATCGAGACCGCAATCGCGTGGAACGGTTCTTCAATCGCATCAAACAATGTCGCCGGATTGCCACCAGATACGAAAAGCTGGCCGAAAACTTCCTGGCCTTTATCAAACTTGCTGCAATCCGGCTCTGGCTAAGGTTTTATGAGTCCACGCCCTAGAGCAATATCCATCCACTTGGGTGGATAAAATTGCTCTAACACTTTGGAATCGAGCATCTTTATCCGATCAGATGATTCCATCTGATCGGATGATGCTCTAGACATAAAACGGCAGCCAGATTTCTCTGACTGCCGTCGCTATCAATACAAACAGCCAGTGAGTGCTACTCGGCCTGACAGAAATACTTGACGCCGTCATAACCGGTAAATGTGCCGGTGCGGGCATTGAACGACCGGTAGCGGGCGCGGCAATAGTCGAACCACTCGTCGGTCCATGGCTCGATCGCATCATTGCCATAGGCCCTGACAGGTTCCTGCACAGGTGCACGAACCGGTTCGTAGCGCTCGATACAATCGTCATAGGCCCGGTCATAATAGCGTTGCCACGGTCCGGCCGTGCCGACTGCACTGCCGACAGCCCCGGTTGAGCCGCCAATAATGGCACCCTTTCCGGCACCTTTGCCGCCGCCCAGTATGCCGCCAATAATAGCCCCGACCGCAGCGCCGCCGACGGCGGTGCCCAAGGCAGATTCGCCACGGTCTATGCGGCTGTCTGCAAAGCGCTTTGCCTCGCGGTGACAGCGACCATCCCTGGCCGATGCAGTGTCAACACTGGAGATGAAAATACCGGCACCAAGTGCCGCAACAACCAAAGATTTCAATGCTGTAGAAAACACGGTTTCCGCTCCTCTTATGGAAACGCCCCTATGGCTTGAGGGGATATCCGGATTCTATGGCTGCATTGTGAGCAAATCCTTAACAAGATCTGAATCTTCAAGCGGCCAGATCGGTCTTGGAATGTTTCCATAGGTCAGTTCCCGCAACCGCATGGACGCGATGCCACCTGCATCAACCAACAGGGTTTCGCGCGCAATCGGTCCATAGGCGGCCTTGAAATGATTGCGGCTTTTCAGTCCGATCGTAATGAGTGTTGCAGGATCAATGCCGACTGACCTGAAGACATTGAGATCCATCACGGCGGTCGGCACGGAGGAGACAATCACATCAATCGCACCAATGCGGATCACCGCCGTTGGCCCCATGGAGAACCCGACACCCTGCCACATGGGCCCGGCGCAGATGAATTCCCCATTTGTCAGGTTGATCACCTCTGCCTGCACATCCAGCGGCGGGGTCAGTTCCGGCGCCCCCTTGCCACCCAGTGACAATTGCACCGTTGCCCCCACACCTGCAGCCGCGGCCTGTTCAACAGATGCCGGATCGCTGATGGTGGCAAAGGCTGCTGACTGCAGCCCCGCCTCTATCATGGCGCGCAGCAGGTTGGGACTGTCGCCATAGGCACCGCCAGCCGGATTATCGGCGAAATCAGCCAGAACAAGCGGCTTGTCTCCCGGCCTGCCACCGTGTGCCAGAACCATGGCCTCGGCAGGCGAGGCAAATTCAAGCTGGGTGTCAAGCCGGCTCTGCCACACGGCCTGCATGAGTTCACCAGCCGCAGAGCGCGCAGCGCCCTCATCTGTGGCCGTCACCACCACATTGGGCCCGATGTCGGCCACGTCGGACCACGGAAACCCGATCTGGATCGACGCACACATGATGCCGTCACGATCCTCGACAGAGTCGGCCAGTTTCAGCAGGCCCGGCATGGGTTGCCCGTCTGCTGTCTGGCCGTGATTGGCTGCATCCATCATCGGCATGCGGGCCATGATCAGGCTGGGCCGCGGTGCGCCTTGCAGCACATCCTGCATCAGTCGTGCCATATGCAGCGCGCGTTCGCGCTGGTCAACGTGGGGATAGGTGCGATAGGCCATCATCATGTCAGCCGCCGCAATCATCGCCGCCGACACATTGGCATGCATGTCAAGCGTCACTGCAATCAGCGTGTCCGGCCCCGCAAGTGCACGCACCTCACCCAGCAGATCGCCTTCGGCATCGAGGCTGGTCTCGGTTACCATGGAGCCGTGCAGAACCAGCGCGATGGCGTCAAACCGCTCACCTGCCCGCAGCGGTTCCTGGATCAGTTGCTTCACCCGGGCCCAGTCCGCTCCCGCCATCGGCCCGGACGGACTGGCCGATGCGGCCAATGGAATGTCCACAGACCAGGCATAGTCCTGCGCCGCTTCGATGAACCCGGCAATTTCGGTATTGGTTCCGACAAGCGCCGATGCGGCCTGGCTACCCTCATGCCAGTAACGGGTCTCGAAATCGGCTTTCACGGTAGCAATACGATTGAACGTATTGGTCTCGTGCATGATTTCGGCAAGCAGAATTCTGTGTGTCATGTCAGTTGTCCTCGCAGCGGGCAATCAACCCGTCCAGATCGTGCCAGCCAATGCGCCTGTCCGGAGCGTCACCGCCGGCAAACTTGTCGGTGCCATGCGCGTCAGTCACACCGCCAAGCCGTTCGTAAAAGCCGATGGCCGCCGCATTGTCTTCGAATACCCAAAGGCAGACGTTTCTGCCTCCGTTCGCCTGCACCGCCTGTGCCGCTGCTTTCATCAGGGCTTTGCCAAGGCCACGCCCCCTGGTTTCAGGCAACAGGTGCAAATGCTCGATGGTGAGGTCGTAGCCGACATCATCCGGGTCATCATGCAGGGCAACAAAGCCCACAATGACCCCGTCCTCACGAGCCAGCTTGACTAAAGGGTATCGAATACTGGCCAGCGCTGAATGCCAATACCGGTCGCGCTCCGCGTCAACTTCACTGTCCAGATACGTGTCCGGCAGGATGCCCCGGTAGGTTGCCTTCCAGCTTTCTGCATGTACACAGGCCAGCGCAGCGGCGTCACCCGGTCCGGCATCAACAATTTCGATCATGTCAGCAAAACCTCGATTGCGTGGTGCGGGGTTTCAACCTTCGGCCAGTCGGTCATCTGGTTACGGACCCAGGTCATCTGACGCTTGGCATAGTTCCGGGTCTGCCTTTGCGCAAGCGCGATTGCATCTTGCAGGGACGTCTCCCCGCGAAGGTGCGCTGCCAGCGCCTGAACCCCGATCGCTTTCATGGCAGGCAGCGCCGGGCTCAGGTTCAGCGCCAGCAGCCTTTGCACTTCGCGCACTGCGCCGCGCTCGATCATGGCTATGAACCGCGCATCGCACACCTGGTACAATTCGGCTCGCGGTGGCGTCAGGGCCACCCGGCGCACCGCGGCGTTGGCCAGCACGGACGCCTGCTTTGCCGCTGCGAAATGATCGCCCAACGGCTTGCCGGTTGCTTCCAGCACCTCCAGTGCCCGCACAATGCGCTGACTGTCAGAAGGCTTGAGTCGAGCGGCATCACCAGCAGCAGCTTTGGCAAGTTCTGCATGAAGCACGTGCGGGCCTTCATGCTGCAATCGTTGGCGCCAGCGATCACGGATAGGCCCCGGTACGTCAGGCACCGGCGACAGACCTTCCTCCAGCACTTTGAAATACAATCCCGTGCCACCGGCAATCACCGGTACCTTGCCGCTGTGCCAGGCCGCTTCAATCTCGGCAGCAGCCGCTTCAAGCCATCTGCCTGCCGACCAGGCTTCGCCGGCGGATGCGCACCCGAACAGCCTGTGCGCAACCGATGCCTCGTCTGCGCGCGATGGTCGCGACGTCAGCACATCCAGTTCCGCATATAACTGCATGGCATCGGCATTGATCACCACGCCATTCAGACGTTTGGCAATGGCCACGGCCACAGACGACTTGCCGCTGGCCGTCGGCCCTGCAATAAGAATGGCGGTTTTCAATTGAGTGTTCCCCATGCCCCATGTCCTATCGCTGATTGCCGGTTCGCAAAAGTCCCCATTGCTGACAAAGCACATTAATGCCGCCTGCAAGCTCATGGAAAAGCTCGGGGCGGAACTGGATACGGGCCAGTGGCTGCACGAGAAAACCGCATGGCAGGTGGAGTTTGACAGGAAACCGTCCAATGCCCTGCAGGCAATGCGCACAGCTGCCGCCAGGTGGCCGGTTGATGTCAACATGGTCCCGACAGCGAACCAACGCAAAAAACTGCTCATAGCGGATATGGACTCCACCATGATCGAGCAGGAGTGCATTGACGAACTCGCGGATGCTGCCGGCGCAGGCGAAGCGGTAAAGGCGATAACCGTGCGCGCCATGAACGGTGAGCTGGAATTTGAAGATGCCCTGCGCGAACGTGTTGCAGCGCTCAAGGGTCTCCCGTCAGGGGTCATCGGCGAGGTCATCGCCACCCGCATTACTTTCATGTCCGGTGGCCGTGACCTGATTGCGACCATGCGCCAGAACAACGCCTATTGTGCATTGATCTCGGGCGGCTTCACACATTTCACCGCCTATGTCGGCGCAGAACTGGGTTTTCACGAGCATCAGGCCAATGAGCTGATCATCAAGGAAAACCTGCTGACCGGCGAAGTGGCCAGTCCAGTTCTGGGCCGTGACGCCAAGGTTGCCGCCTTGAAGCGGATTTCCGATACATTCGGCTTTTCGGTGGACGAAGCCATTGCGGTCGGCGACGGGGCAAATGACGTACCCATGTTGCAGGCCGCAGGCATGGGCGTCGCCCTGCACGCCAAACCGGTCGTCAAACAGCACGTCGACGTTCAGATCGACCATGGCGACCTGACCGGCCTGCTCTACCTGCAGGGCTTCACGCGCGACGAGTTCGCGCGGCACCACTAGACAAAAACGGCCAGACAATCAGTCTGGCCGCTTTGATTCGTTGTCTGGCAATCCAGCTATTTTTTCTTCAGGCGAAGCGCGATGAAGTGCGGGTCGAAATTGCGTTGTGCGCGCAATACCAGCATCAGGATCGAATTGTCGCCTGCCTCGACTGCCGCCTCAACCGCCTTGACCAGGTCTGCCGGCGAAGCCGCCTTCACATCACCAACCTCGGCAATCACATCGCCCGGCCGCAACTGCTTGTCGGCCGCAGCACCATCTGCTGCAACTTCAGAGACAATCACACCTTCGACTTTTTCCGGTACCTTGAACTTGGTGCGCAGTTCGTCGGTCAGTTCCTCAATCGTGAGGCCGAGAATTTTAATCTCCGCCGTCCCTGCAGCATCGGCAGCTTTCTTGCTGTCTTCGGCACTGACCAGTTTTTCACCGGTTTCCAGCCTGCCCAGCGTCACCTCGATGCTCAATGGCTTGCCTTTGCGAAGCACACCCACCGTGACCGTGGTATCCGGCGCGAGTTGTCCGACAACTCGCGACAACTGCCGGCTGTCCTTCATTTCCCGTCCATCCAGGGAGACAACGACATCGCCAGCCTTGATACCGGCTTTCTCCGCCGGGCTGGTTGCCGTGACGTCTGCCACCAGGGCGCCATGAGCCGTATCCAGCCCGAGGCTGTCAGCAAGATCATCAGTCACGTTCTGAATGCGCACACCCAGCCAGCCGCGTCGGGTTTCACCAAACTTGAGCAACTGGTCGATCACATTGCGGGCCGTATCGCTCGGCACCGAAAAACCGATACCGATCGATCCGCCCGACGGCGAAATGATGGCAGTGTTCACACCGACCACCTTGCCGTCCATCGCAAACAGCGGTCCGCCGGAATTTCCCCGATTGATCGACGCATCAGTCTGGATGAAATCATCATAAGGACCTGCATTGATATTGCGGTTCATCGCCGAAACGATGCCCAGTGTGACAGTTCCGCCAAGCCCGAACGGGTTGCCGATTGCCATCACCCAGTCACCGACCCGCAGCTTGGACGAGTTGCCGAACTCGACAAACGGCAAAGGCGTATCGGATTTGACCTTCAATACCGCGATGTCGGTCTTGGCATCGGTGCCGACCAGTTCAGCCTTCAGGCGGCGACCATCGTTGAAAATTACCTCGATTTCGTCGGCACCATCGATAACATGGTTGTTGGTGATGACCGTGCCGCCAGCATCTATCACAAACCCTGATCCCAGCGAGTTCGCATTGCGTGGACGGTTGGGGCGGCCACCCGGTGTTTTTCCCTGTTCCTGCTGCTTCTTGAAAAATTCCTCGAAAAACTCTCTGAACGGGGTTCCTTCCGGAACACTGGGAACCGGCACTCCTTCAGCGCTCGACACTTTCTGACTTGTCGAGATATTGACAACTGCCGGAGAAAGCTGCTCCGCGAGATCGGCTACAGGAGCCGGACCCTGCGCGCGCGCTGCCTGCATGCCAATCGCCGAGATGGCCAGCACCACAAAGGCGAACAACGTCACCCTGATCATTACCTGAAATGCCGAACCGGCCTTGTGTGTTGCTACTTTCGTTCTCGCTCTGGCGGTCATTGAATAAGTGCTCTCCTGAAGTGAATGCTTGTCATCTCGGACGCTCTAACAGTGTTGCGAACCTGCACGATGGTTTGAACCCTGATTGTGGACTTCATTAGCCGGTGTACGCAAGTACTGCACAGCCCGGATCGTCACGATTGTGTGACCCTGCTTTTCATAAGGCATTTCCCGGTAAAATGGACTCCCATTTTGCGAAAAGGTGCCACAAAAAAGTAAGAGCCCTTGTTTCAAGATCATCAAAACAAAGGCTCTGGAGCAACACATTGGAGTCGGGCATCTCTAGCCGACCATATAATCGGACGATGTTCTATGTCAGAAAACTCCGTGCCACCCACACGATCAACACACCGACACCAATTGCAGCCAGGCCGGAATTGCGCAGTGTGTCTTCTGAAAACCGGGCTGCCACCTGGGCAAGCTCCTTCAGTCGCCCGGGTGCAATGGCATAGAGCAGGCCTTCGATAACGAAGACCAGCCCTATTGCCAGAACAAACTCTTTCACTACTGGGCCGGAGCCGATTGCTGAGTACCGAAATACTTGAAGAACTCGGAATCGGGCGTCAGGACCAGGGTAGTGCCACTATTCGCCAGGCTATTGGTATAAGCCTGCATTGAGCGATAGAAGGCAAAGAACTCCGGATCCTGCTGAAATGCTTCCGCGAACACCTTGTTACGGGTTGCATCACCTGTACCGCGCAGAATTTCAGATTCACGCTGAGCCTTCGACATAAGCTCGACGGATTGCCTGTCGGCTTCCGCCTTGATGCGCGTAGCCTGCGCCTCACCGATGGCGCGAAGTTCCGCAGCTTCTGCAAAACGCTCGGCATTCATGCGGGCATAGGTATCTTTCAACACCTGTTCCAGCAGATCGGTACGGCGGATTTTCACATCAACCACCTCGATACCGAGCGCTTCTGCTTCGAGGCGAACCTGGTCGCGAATCTCGCGCATCATCGCCGCACGGTCCTTGGACAGGGCGGCATCAAATGAACGGCGGCCATAGGTCTGGCGAAGTGCCGCGTCGAGCCTGGTTTCAATACGATCCTTGGCCCGGTTGAGCGATGCCCCGACGGTTTCACGGAACCGGCGTGGATTGTTCACGCGGATCATGGTGACCGTATCGACGACATACCGCCGGCTATCCACCACCTGGACTTCCTTGTCCGGGCTTTCAAAGAACACGATACGATCTTCGATGATGATGACTTCCTGCACAAACGGCAGTTTGAAATACATACCGGGTTCGTTGATTTCCCGCTGGATTTCACCCAGTTGAGTGACCAGAGCCTTTTCTCTCTCGTCGACAACAAACACCGATGTCCATACCAGAAACGCGATCACCGCGACGACGATGGCTCCGAAAGACTTGAATATGCCCATTACTGGTTACTCCCCGTAGACTGCTGTCGCTTCTGTATTTCCGGCAGCGGAAGATACGGCACCACGCCTGCACCACCCTGACCGCCGGCCTTGCCTTCTACGATCACCTTGTTGGACTTGGACATCACGTCTTCCATCATTTCCAGGAACAGGCGCTTGCGCGTCACGTCCTTGGCCTTGGCGTACTCGGCGTAAACGGCATTGAAACGTTGGGCCTCGCCCTCGGCTTCATTGACTATACGAGCCGTGTAGCCTTTTGCATCTTCAACGATCTTGGATGATTCACCGCGCGCATTGCCCAGCACCTGGTTGCGGTACTGCTCGGCTTCGCGAATGAACTGGTTCTGGTTCTGCTCGGCACGCTGGACTTCTTCAAACGCATCGGCCACCGGCGGAGGCGGATCGGCCCGCTCCAGCAGGACACCGAGAATGGAAATGCCTGCACTGTAGGAATCCAGCGCAACCTGAATCAGTTCGCGAACCTGTGCCTGTGCAACCAGACGGCCCTGTGTACGGAAGTCTTCTGCGCGGGTGCGGCCAACGATTTCACGCATCGCGCTTTCGGATACCGTGCGAACCAGCATCTCCTGATCGCGCACGTTGAAAAGGTATTTCTGCGGATCGGCGATTTTCCACTGCACCTTGAACTCGACATTGATCAGGTTCTGATCGCCTGCGAGCATCAGATTGCTGGAATTCCGGTCGCTACCGCCAAAGTTGATCTGGCTGACGCTCTCTACCGGCAGTTTTTCCATGGTTTCAATCGGCCATGCTGCAAATTTCAGGCCTGGCAGAACTGTGCGGTTATACTCGCCAAGCCGCAATACCACGCCTTGTTCTTCCGCTTCGACCGTGTGAAAACTGTTGAACGCCCACAGCGCTCCAATAGCAATCAGACCGATAATCCACGGGCTTTTGCCGCCGCCACCTTGCGGTAATACGGTCTTGAGCCGTTCCTGGCCCTTGCGGATCAGATCTTCCAGGTCCGGAGGGGTTCCTGAGCCACCGCCTCTATTGCCACCACCACCGGATGGTTTCTGTCCCCATGGCCCGTCGCCGCCGCCGTTACCGTTACCGTCGCCGCCGCCTTGCCAGCCACCACCCTTTTTATTCCATGGCATATCGTGCTCGTATCCTTGTCATTAGGATTGTTGCCGGTCCTGCAAATCGCCGACGTTCGTACTGTCTTAGTTGGTATAGGCAAACGCGAACGTCAAGTCCATGGATCAACGCGCCGGCCAAATTGTGCGCGCAGGCTAATGTGCCAGTGCCTGTGCGTGCCATGCCACATGATCGCCGATGAAGCTGGCAATAAAGTAGTAGGAATGATCATAGCCCGGCTGCATCCGCAAGGTCAGAGGATGATCGGCCGCGGCACAGGCGATCTCGATAAGTTGCGGTTTTAACTGGCTTTTCAGGAAATCATCCGCATCGCCCTGATCAATCAGGATCGGCAGTTTTTCCGTGGCCTGCCCAATCAGGGCACAGGCATCATATGCAGCCCACGCATCCTTGTCGTCGCCCAGATAACCGCCCAGCGCCTTGTGTCCCCAGGGGCAGTTCATCGGCGATACAATTGGCGAGAACGCCGACACGGATTTGAATTTTCCGGGGTTTTTCAGGGCGATGGTCAGTGCGCCATGGCCGCCCATCGAATGCCCTGATATGGCCTGGCGGCTCATATCAACATTGAAACCGGCCGCCACCACACCCGGCAACTCCCGGGTGATATAGTCATACATGTGATAGTATGTTGCCCACGGTTCCTGCGTTGCATTCACGTAAAAACCTGCACCAAGGCCGAAGTCATAGGCAGCTTCCGGATCGTCCGGCACACCGTCACCGCGTGGCGATGTGTCCGGCATGACAATTGCCACTCCATGCTCGGCCGCATAGCGCTGGGCACCCGCCTTGGTCACAAAATTCTGATCCGTACAGGTAAGCCCGGACAGCCACCACAACACCGGCACCTTTGTATGAGCGGCTTGCGGCGGCAGGTATATCGATGCAGTCATTTCACACTGACAAGCGTTACTGGCATGTGAAAACTGTATCTGCTCGCCGCCAAAACAGACGACCCGGCTCTTGATCTCGACACTTGTCATCCAGGAATTCCCCATTTCGTCAAAGCAGGCTGTTTTGCGCATATCCGGCATGATTTTGCCGGCACCGTCAATGCTTGCGTCCCGCGCCGTTTTCGCACACCTTGCCGCAGGCTCCAAGTCGCGAGTCAGGCGGACAGTCCAATGACATCAAAATCAACAGCGGTCTCATCAGACCAGGCAACCCTTTCCCGCGGCCTCGCGCTGATGGCCATTGCAATGCTCGTCATTCCGTCAATGGATATTCTGGGCAAGCTTGTTTCAAAGGAAATCAACGGCATCCAGGTGGCACAATGGCGGTTTGGTTTCCAGGCACTGCTGATTCTGCCGGTGTTGGTATGGCTCAGGGGCACAAGCGGACTGTTGCCTAACCGCATCGGCCTGAATATTGCCCGCGCACTGCTGATGGCCTGCGCCGTCACCAGTTTCTTTACCGCATTGCGCTGGATGCCCGTGCCGGACGCCATCGCGGTGTTCTTTGTCGAGCCGCTGATCCTGACCATCCTGTCCGCGGTGTTCCTGAAAGAACACATCGGCTGGCGGCGAAGAATTGCAGTGGTGGTCGGTTTCATCGGCGTGTTGATCGTTGTCCAGCCCAGTTACGAGGTCTTTGGCGCGGTCTCCCTGCTGCCGGTGCTCACCGCCTGCCTGTTTGCAACCTATCTGATCCTGACCAAGAAACTGGCCTCGAGCGAGGACCCGCTCACCATGCAGTTCTTCTCCGGTGTCGTGGGTTTCGTCTTTCTGGCACTGGTTGCAGGCGCAGGCTCTGCAGCAGGCATATCCATACTGGCTCTCGTGTGGCCCAGCCCGGTGCAGTGGCTGATGCTCGCCGGTGTCGGCATCATCGCAACCGTGTGCCACCTGATGATTGTCCACGCCTTCAGGCGCGCGCCGGCTTCTGTACTGGCGCCATTTCAGTACCTGGAAATCGTCTCCGCCACGACGCTCAGCTATTTCGTGTTTCACGACGTGCCGGACGCCTGGAAATGGCTCGGCATCTGCATCATCATTGCATCGGGTCTGTATGTCTGGTGGCGGGAGCGGCAGGTGGCGTAGGTCATCGCTTCAGACAAGGCGTCGGTTGCGGTTATGCTGCCCACGGGGCATAGCAAGGTGAAACTGAATGGCGATCCTGCAATCTGCAACCGGTAGCGGATGACAGCAGCAAATATGAACAAGAACAGGGTAAGTGCCGGCTGATACGCACTCTCATCCACATCTGCCAAAACGAAAGCAGGCCAGCATGACGTTCTCATCCAGACACAGACATTGGTGGCTGCTGATCCTGGCCGCCACCTTGATGGCAACAGGCGCGTTTTTTCTGGCAGGCGGCATGTACCTGGTCACGCTGGGTGGCTCCTGGTACTATGTGATTGCCGGCGTCGGGCTGGTCTTGTCAGGCTGGCGGCTGTGGAAGGGAATGCTCGACGGCGTGTATCTGTTCATGGCGGTCTTCCTGTTCACCGTGTTGTGGACATATTATGAAACCGGGCTGAACTTCTGGGGCTGGGTGCCGCGCATGGCAGCACCGCTGGTGTTGGCCACCGTCATTCTTCTTTCAGTTCCGCTATTGCCGGACCCTGCCAGAACCAGCAGATTGACAAGGCTCGCACGCGCGGGCGGCCTGGCGAGTGGCGCCGTGTTTGCAGCGTTTTTCGCCGCGATGCTGTTCCCCCACGGAGCCATTTACAATGACATCGCCATAACGCCCGGCAAACAGACCGAAACAACGCTCGCAATGGGCAAGGAATGGCGTGAATACGGCCGCACGGGAGAAGGCATTCGCTATTCGCCGCTTGATCAGATCAACAAGGATAACCTGCAAGACCTTGAAGTCATCTGGACGGCGCATCACGGGCAGGTTTCCAATGTGAAACTCCTCAATGAAGACCAGAACACGCCGATCTATGCCGATGGCAAGGTATTCCATTGCGCCTATAACAACGTCGTCACGGCGTTTGATGGTGCAACGGGCGCACGTCAATGGCAGTTCAACCCCGATGCCGCGGCCCCCTACTGGTTGCGCTGCCGGTCTATTTCCTATGTCGATCCTGCGGAGATTCCCGCAAAACCGAAGCGGTCCAGCGAACAGGCTGCAATCAGTGCCGGCGGTGCGCCCAATGCCAGCCCGGAAATTGCAGATGCCAACGCCGCGACAACAGACCCGGCAGAAAAAAACCCGAACCAGACCGCCGATACGAGCAAGGACTGCGGACCTCGCATCGCCGTTGCAACGGTTGACGGCCGCCTCATGAGCATCAAGGCGTCCGACGGCAAACTTTGCCAAAGCTTTGGTGAGTCAGGGGTCGTCGACCTTCACGTCGGCATGGGGGCTTATCCGGACGGCCAGTACATGCCGACCACCGGCGCGATCCTGGCTGGTGACAAGATCATCATTGGCGGCTGGGTGACGGACAACCAGGCCGTGGACGAGGCACCTGGTGTGGTACGCGCCTTTGATGCGCTGACGGGCGAGCTCGCCTGGGCATGGGATTCAGGCAATCCGGCCATCAGCAAGTTGCCGCCGGAAGGCGAAACCTACACCCGTGGTTCGCCGAATGTCTGGCCGGCCATGTCCTATGACCTGGACCTGAACATGGTCTATCTGCCCACGGGCAACGCGACCCCGGACTATTGGGGTGGCAACCGAACCAGGCTGGATGATGAATTCAGCTCGGCAATCGTGGCGGTTGACCTGGATACGGGCAAGGAAGTCTGGCATTTTCAGACCACCCATCACGATCTCTGGGACTATGACCTTCCGGCCCAACCTGCCCTGGTGGACTTCCCGAAAGGCGATGGCACAACCGTGCCTGCAATTGTTCAACTGACCAAACGCGGTCAGATTTTCGTGCTTGATCGCCGCACCGGCGAGCCTTTGACCAAGGTTGAAGAGCGTTCTGTACCCAAGGGCAGTGCACAAGGCGAACGCTATTCGCCGACCCAGCCGTTCGCTGTCGGCATGCCGCAAATTGGTACCGATCCAGGTCTTTTCTCGGAGAACCGCGCCTGGGGCATGACGCCGTTCGACCATCTCTATTGCCGTATCCGGACTCTGAGAACCAGATGGGACGGGTTGATGACCCCCCCGTCCACTGACGTTTATTTCGAGTTTCCAGGCAATGGTGGTGGCTTCAACTGGGGCAGCGCGTCGTTTGACCAAAGCCGAAACCTTCTTGTGCTGAACGATATGCGCTGGCCGACCCGCAGCCAGCTCGTTCCAAGAGGCGGAATCGCAGGCCAGAAAACCAGCGCCGGCACCGAAGCAGGGCCGATGCGGGGGACGCCCTATGAAATCCTGGTCGGTTACGACACGCTGCAGTACCTGCAGACACCTTGCTTCGAGCCGCCTTATGGAACTGTAACGGCGATTGATCTGGCGACGCAGAAAATCAAGTGGCAAATTCCGATGGGCACCATGAGGGAAACCGGCCCGTTCGGTCTGAAGACCCACATCCCAATCCATACTGGCATGCCAACCCTTGGGGGCTTGTTGACCACTAAGCCCGGTATCAGCTTCTTTGCCGGCACGCAGGATTATTACCTGCGCGCCATTGATACCGAGACGGGGGAAATCCTGTGGAAAGACAGCCTGCCGGTCGGCAGCCAGTCCGTGCCGATCACCTATATCGACAAGACGGGCCGCCAGGTGATCGTGGTGCAGGCAGGTGGCGCGCGACACAGCCCCGACCGTGGCGATTACATTATTGCTTATGCCGTGAAGGGCAAAGGTAACTGATGCGATTTCCGAAAAGTGTGAAGCAATTTTCGGACCAAAAAGCGCGTCAGAACAAGGACTGAACCGGTCGAAATGTTCCACGCCAAACGCCAACAGATTCATGATCAGGCCCCTAATAACCCACCACATACCTGCTGTATTTTTTAAGAACCAGCCGCGAGACAAGAGCAATCGCCACGCAAATGAAAATTATGGCTGATACTGCAGCTACGAGATCCAGCCACGGCGCACCTGTAATCCTGAACACATCAGTTTTCCCCATCAACATGATCACGAAGGGGTGAATGAAAAATATTGCAAAACTTGTTTCTGAAACGAGTTCGACAATAAAGTTTGGCTTGCCGGACAAGCGTGAAAAACATGACAGCAAAGCAATTGAAACCAGCATTTTCTGGATCACCATCAATTCGAACCCGTTTATCGAGAAGAATGCCTTTTGCATGTTGTCAGTCTGACCCCTTAACGATTGCACCGTAACCATGGCAATGGCTGCAAGGACCAGCAGGACTGAATACTTTCGCAGCAGCGGCAGCAATGTCTCGCGGTGAGAGGACGCCAGCATCCCCATCAGGTAGATGGGTGTGAAGAACACCACCGATTGAAATACATTGTCGTTACCCAATGGTCTGTGAACCACACCTGCCAGAAGCGTAAGCGCAGCAAATATCAGTAATTGAGTTGGTAGTTTTTGATCGAGATAGCGTTTGTGAACTGGTGAGAGAAGAAATGTGGTCAGTATAAAAGGCACATACCAATACGCCTGAAAGGTATCGCCCAGGAACAGGTTCCTGGAAAATTGTCCAATCGTGTTTTCATCAAGCGACCATCCCCAAAAAACAGACTGGGCTACGCCTGTCATCACAAGATATGGAAACAGTATTCTGCACACTCTATTGTGTAGAAAATTTTTATATGAACATTTTTTATTGTATACATAATCAAACATAAAACCGGAGACGAAAACAAATAACGAAGTGGATCCCTTCATGAAATTCGCAAATTCATAATCAAGTATGCTGTTAAACTGCACCCATACCAATCCAAAACTATGACCAGCAACAATCAACACGATAGACGTCGCCCTGAAATAGACTATGTAGTGCAATCTCTTGTTCATTATACAAGGCGTCCACACCGTGAAAATTAGCCCGCCTCTGGGGTGTCGTACACTGGTTGCGTTGTCAACGCATGCCGGCACAAGGCGAGTTTCCTCATGGCGACTGGTCTTCAGAACGTTTCAATAGCCAGACATTTTCCGTGGCGACACATTTGCCTTTCAATCCACCTGCAACATCCACGCTGGCCAATGCCGCTATCTGGTAACTGTCCTGGTAGTGGCGCTCGACCTCGTCATCACTGATCGAAAATGGCGGACCAGCCATCGCCGCCTGATCGTATTCAAAGGTCAAAAGCAGTTGCGGGGCATTGCAGGTGATTGCGGTTATATGCCCGGCATAGCGGACACGCATTTCCTCTGGCAACGCAACCAGCGCCGCACGGTCGAAGACCGCGTCGATGGAACCAAGCACCTCGCCGGTGAGCTTGAAGATGTCTCCCACAAAGATATCCAGATCCGGCGCGCTGTAGTGCTTCACGCCCCCTGCCCCTGCTATCGCCGGCTGCACGCCCAACTCTGCGAATAGTTGCTCCACAGCCAGCTCACTCAATTCTGCTCCGGCAACCCGGCAGCCCTGCGAGAGCAGCCAGGCGATGTCACGGGTCTTGCCGCACAAGGGAACAAATATCCGGCTCCCCGGGGAGAGCGAAAGCTCTGCAAAGTAGGCCAGCAGCAACGGATTCACTTCTTTATTGTGAAAGCCGATTTCATTGGCCTGCCACTTCCGATGCCAAAAATCCGTATCCATTGCGATATCCTTTTAGGTTGCTCTGCAACTTGGTTGGGGCACGATACAACCTCAAGGCAATTTAAGGTCAACAGCAAAGTTGGGAAGACACCTGATTGGACATTGGCAAAGCCGGTATAGCCGCGCGTGGTGATAGAGGTATCGAACCCCAGCAACGGGCTGCCGGACAACACAATCCAGTCAACCTCGCGGCGCTTGCGCCGGGCATCGCAGTTCATCTTCTGAGCACAAACCGGTGCAGACTGGACTGACAGACAGGAGTGACAAATCGCGCGGCGTTATCAGAATCGCACCTCGCTCAGGCTTTCATCAGCTTCGCCCGCCGGAGTTCGCGTTCCAGTACATCCAGGAACCGTGATCTGTCCTGTTTGGAAAACGGCCTGCCACCACCGCCCTGGTTGAGCGGGTTGGCGGCGCGCAGATCGGTCATCAGGTCGCGCATCGACAGGATCTGGCCGATGTTCTTCTCGTCCAGCACTTCGCCATTGTGCTTGACCACGCAGGCCCCGCCTTCGATGCAGCGGGCTGCCAGCGGAATATCCCCGGTAATGCAGATGTCGCCCTTGCCGGCCCTGTCGGCAATCCACATGTCCGCCACGTCCGGCCCGTCAGGTACGATTACCGTTTCAACCAGCGGGTCCGGATCGGGCCGGATGCCGCCGTTCGACACGATGAACACCTTGACCGCGTGGCGGCCGGCCACGCGGGTCACTTCGGCCTTTACCGGACAGGCGTCCGCATCAACATAGATGGCGGTCAATAGACAACAACGGCACGGATCGATTCACCCGAATGCATCAGGTCAAAGCCCTTGTTGATGTCTTCCAGCGCCAGCGTGTGGGTGATCATCGGGTCGATGTCGATCTTGCCGTCCATGTACCAGTCAACGATCTTCGGTACATCGGTGCGGCCCCTGGCACCGCCGAATGCCGTACCGCGCCACGACCGGCCGGTGACAAGCTGGAACGGACGGGTGGATATTTCCTGCCCGGCGCCAGCCACGCCAATGATGATGCTTTCGCCCCATCCCTTGTGGGCGCACTCAAGCGCCATGCGCATCAGGTTGACATTGCCGATGCACTCGAACGAGTAATCCGCACCACCACCGGTCAGTTCAACAATGTGGGCGACCAGGTCGCCGTCAACATTCTTCGGGTTCACGAAGTGGGTCATGCCGAACTTGCGGCCCCACTCTTCCTTGCCGTCATTGAGATCAATGCCGACAATCATGCTGGCGCCAGCCAGCCGCGCGCCCTGAACCACGTTCAGGCCGATGCCACCGAGGCCGAACACGACGACTGTGGAACCGACCTCTACCTTGGCCGTATTGATCACCGCGCCGATACCGGTGGTGACGCCGCAGCCGATATAGCAGATCTTGTCAAACGGGGCAGCCTTGTTGACCTTGGCCAGGGCAATCTCGGGAAGCACCGTGTGATTGGCAAATGTCGAACAGCCCATATAGTGCAGGATTTTCTCGCCCTTGTAGGAGAACCGGCTGGTGCCATCCGGCATCACGCCGGCGCCCTGGGTGGTGCGAATTTTCTGGCACAGATTGGTCTTCGGGTTGAGGCAGTACTCGCACTCGCGGCATTCCGGCGTGTATAGCGGAATGACATGATCGCCCACTTCAAGCGATGTCACGCCGGGGCCAACTTCCAGCACGACACCGGCGCCTTCATGACCCAGGATGGCAGGAAACGCACCTTCAGGATCATCACCGGACCGGGTGAACTCGTCCGTATGGCAAATGCCTGTTGCCTTGATTTCAACCAGCACCTCGCCGTCCTTGGGCCCTTCCAGGTCTACCTCGACGATTTCAAGTGGTTTACCCGCCTCAAAAGCCACCGCTGCGCGTGTTTTCATTTTCCTGCCTCCAGAATAAAGCCTGATGTTCTCGTTGCGGCGCATATTGTCAATCAGGCCACTGCGTTGCAACCCCGCAAACGACGCATCATGGATCAGCCACAATCAACACAGGTCAAGTTTCTCTAACCAGCATGGTTAGCTCTGGTGTTTTGGGTCGGACTTGTTGCACAATCCGGGTGAACGGGCATTCAGTTGTCCGTTCGGGTGTATCACAGGGAGACAAATTTACATGTCAGACACAGACAAACTCAACCGGGTTTTGACGGCGCCGAAAGTTTCACGGCGCGAGTTTATACAATATGCCGTTGCCGGCGGCGTGGCAGCCGGACTGGCCGGTTCCATGTTCGACAAGGCAAAGGCAGCCACACCGAAAAAGGGTGGCCAGTTCATCAATGCACTGACCGGCGGTGGCACCAAGGATGTTCTTGATCCCGCGCAAACCAATGACTCGTTCATGATCAATGTGGGCAATCAGCTCAGGAACAACCTGACCGAAATGTCACCGGAGGGCGAATTGCGCTCTGAGCTCGCGGAAAGCTGGGAATCCAGCGACGCAAAGAACTGGGCCTTCAAAGTCCGCAAGGATGTTGAATTCCACAATGGCAAGACACTGGATGCCAAGGATATCGTAGCCTCGTTCAACCATCATCGCGGTGACGATTCAAAGTCCGGCGCCAAGGGCCTGGTCAAGCAGATCAAGGACGTCAAGGCAGACGGCGACATGGTCATGTTTGAGCTGGAAGGCGGCAACGCCGATTGGCCATTCATCGTATCCGATTACCATTTGATGATCTGTCCGGCCAAGGACGATGGCAAGATGGATTGGGAAAGCGGTGTCGGCACCGGCGGCTACAGCCTCGAGAAATTCGAGCCTGGCGTGTCTGCCCTGGTGAAGCGCAATCCGAACTATTGGAAGGAAAATGCGGCTTATTTCGAGAGCATCGAGAATCTGTTCGTGGCAGACGCAAATGCTCGCACGACAGGGGTTCGCACCGGTGCGCTGCATTCCATGTCAAACCTGGACCTCAAGACCGTAGCCCTGCTCAAGCGGGATCCGAACGTGGACATCCGGCCGGTGACAGGCAACAAGCATGCCGTGCTGCCGATGCACTGCGACACGGCACCATTTTCCGACAACAACGTTCGCATGGCTCTCAAACACGCCATCAACCGTGAGGAATTCGTCAAGAAAATCCTGCTCGGCCAGGGCGAAGTCGGCAATGATTCACCTGTCGGCCCGGCCAACATCTACCGCGCAACAGCCGAAGAAATGCCACAGCGTGAATATGATCCGGAGATGGCCAAGTCGTACCTCAAGAAGGCCGGCATGGAAAACCTCAAGGTTGATCTCAGCGTCGCTGATACCGCGTTTGAAGGTGCCGTTGACGCAGCCCAGCTGTTTGCCGAAACCGCCAAGGCGGCCGGCATCACCATCAATGTGGTGCGCGAAGCTGATGATGCCTACTGGGATGATGTATGGCTCAAGAAGCCGTTTATCGGCGGCTACTGGGGTGGCCGACCGACCGAAGACTGGGTGTTCTCGCAGATCTACTCCAAGGGAGCCGACTGGAACGAATCGCGGTGGGACAATGACCGCTTCAATGAACTTCTGGTTCAGGCCCGTTCAGAGCTGGACACCAAGAAGCGCCGCGACATGTATGTCGAGATGCAGAAACTCTGCAGAGACGACGGTGGCACCATCATTCCAATGTTCATGGCCTACACGCATGCTGTCTCGAAAAAGATCAGCACGCCGGAAAAATGGGCCAATAACTGGGAACTGGACGGCCACAAGAACGGCGAACGCTGGTGGATGGCAGAGTAATCCTGCAGGACACAGTCGCCGTCATCCGCTGACGGCTTGAAACAACGCAACCGCATCTCCTTGTTACAAGGAGGTGCGGTTTTTACATGAATGGAGCGGCGAGCCGGTAAGTGACAAATCTCACATCGCGGTAGATTACAGGTGCCTATGGTGGTTTCAACTTCACCGACAAGCTTGAAAAGATCTACGCCATGGCCAGCCGGACCGAGACATCAGAACACCCCGAAAAACGCTCCGTCTCCAGGTCGACTCTGATACTGGCGATTGTCATGACCATCGCCTGGTTCGCCCTGGTGGCAATCGCGATCACCGGTTCGGCAAATCTCAAGTCGGCCAGTGCTTACGGAATTGATGAGGTTCAGAGCAATACCCGGGTCGCTTCCCGATAGTGCTCAACTGTTTTGCAGAACCGGTCTGGACGGCCTGACTCAACCAGCCGGAAACAGTCTTCAGATAGCTGAAAAATCGAACAGGCTCCGGTCCAGCAAATGGCTTGGCCGGCTGTTGCCCAGCGCTTTCAGCATAGTGTCCTTGCGCCCCGGCTGGCGCATCTCCATGGCCTCCAGCATCGATTTGATCTGGTTGCGTTTCAGACCGTCCTGCGAGCCGCACAAGTCGCACGGGATGATGGGAAATTCCAGCGCCGACGAGAACTTGCCGATGTCATCTTCTGCACAATAGGCAAGCGGGCGCAAAACCGTCAGGTCCCCCTCATCATTGCGCAGTTTGGGCGGCATGGCTTCAAGTCGCCCGCCATACATCAGGTTCAGGAAAAATGTTTCCAGAATATCCTCGCGGTGGTGACCGAGCACGATCGACGAGCATCCCTCCTCACGCGCAATGCGGTACAGGTTCGCCCGTCTCAGCCGCGAACACAGGGCGCAATAGGTGCCGCCCTGCGGGATTTTTTCCGTAACAATGGAGTATGTGTCGCGATACTCGATACGATGCGCAACCCCGTGTGCGGACAGGAACTCCGGCAACACATGCCTGGGAAATCCGGGCTGGCCCTGATCAAGATTGCAGGCCAACAGGTCAACCGGCAAAAGCCCGCGCCATTTCAGATCACTCAGCACGGCCAGCAGCGCATAGCTGTCCTTGCCGCCGGACAGGCACACCAGCCATCTGCCGCCATCAGCCGGTACCATGGAAAAATCATCCATCGCCTGGCGCACATTGCGCACCAGCCGCTTGCGCAACTTGCGAAACGACACGCTGTCCGGTGCCGCACGCAACAGTGGCGGCCCGCCGGATGTGTCCTGATCAGCAATATCTTCGGCTACGCTCATTCGTGGTTCCTGCTCCTAACCTGCCAGCTTGAAATTGTCGGCAAGCCGGCCGGCAACATCGCGTCCACTTGCCCAGGCTCCGTGCGCCGTCGCTTCCCACTGTTTCGAGAAGGCTTCACCCGCGAACGCAACGTTCCCGGTATCCGCCTCGATCATTGCATGGCGTTGATGGGCATGGCCGGGCCTGGCAAAACTGTAGCCACCGCGGACAAACGGGTTGCTGCCCCACCCGGTCGTTGCCGCATTCACCACCCTGGCCTTGATATCCGTGCCAAACGCGGCGACCAGCCGTTGCATGGCAAACTCCACCATCGCGGCCTCACCGTCGCCGAGTAAGTCCCTGGCCACGCTGCCTGCCACATGCCCGATCACCATCGGGTTGCCGAAATTGGCAAACTGGAAGTTGATCGGCACACTGCCATCGAGCGGCAGGATATTCACCGAAGGCTGCTCAATATGTCCGAACACATCGCTGTCGAACGCAATCGCCACTTTTTCATAAAACCCGCACGGCACGTTTTCCACCAGATCCAGCAGGTCTCGTGCCGGTCCTGCCCCAATCTCCAACGCACCTGAGTTCAGTACTGCGGTTGAAGCCGTTATGATGGCAGCCGTGGCCTCGATTGAACCACTCTGCGTGATGATCCGAACCTGGTTTGCGCGTTGCTCAATGGCGCTGACCGGCATGTTCAACCGCACCGGCAGGCCTGCCGCCAACCGTTGGATCAGGTCACCGTAACCGGTTTTCATCGGCCAGTTGTGGTCGGTATCCTGATAGTCCGCATAACTGCGCGTCGAGACCTGTTCGGGATCGCCTGACGACATCAACTGTATCCAGTGGCGCACGACCGGTGCCCATTCACCGGCATCCGGCAGCACGTCAGAGATCGCTACGTCAAGCCCGCCATGGCCTGCCTCGTAGATCGCGGCGAAAGCAGCGTCCATGATACTCAGCGTATTGGCGCGACCTGCCTGGTCAGCCCAGTCGCCCTTTGCCCACACGGCATTCCAGTCTTCGATACCGCCTGCAAGATACGCCGCGCCCACCCGGTCGGCTTCCGCGACCAGCGGATTGACGTCGGCACAATGCAGCCAGTGACAGCCCTGATCCCACGCATACGGCAATGATGTCTTGTCAGTGTAGGCGCGCCCGCCAATCCTGCCGGAGGCTTCCAGGATGACAAACGGCACGCCGCGCTTCTCAAGCTCCATGCCGGCACCGATACCGGCAGCCCCTGCCCCGATGATCACCACATCCGGTTGGTCGTTCATGATGTCATCCTGTCCATGACGATCAGCGTAAATTCGGCATCATCGCGCTCGCCCCTGGCAAACCGGCGTCGTTCGACCTCGTGCCATTCACTGGCCTTCAATTCCGGCAGGAACGTATCGCCATCAACTTCCAGGTGAATGCGGGTCAGGTAAATCCTGTCGGTACGGCTCATGGCCTCTGCATACACCTGCCCGCCGCCGATGATTGATACTTCCGCCTCTCCTGCACACACAGCCAGCGCCTCGTCCACTGAATGCACAAGCTCGGCACTTTCAGCAACAAAATCAGCCCGCCGGGTGATGACAATGTTACGTCTGCCGGGCAAGGGTTTGCGCGGCAGGCTTTCCCATGTCCGCCTGCCCATGATGACCGGTTTGCCAAGGGTGATTTCCTTGAACAGTTTCAGATCAGACGACACGTGCCACGGCAGGCCGCCTTCACGCCCTATCACACCGTTTTCCGACGCCGCCACAACAGCAGAAACCCGCATCATTCATTCTCCGCCAAAGCCCGGATATCCACATCCCGAAGCTGCCATGTTTCTGCTCCGCGGCGCACCGTGCCGCCAATCCGGGTGTAGAATTTCCCGCCTGCCTCATTGTCCTGCATGGCCAGCCATTCAAATCGCGGATAACCGCGTTCAACGCAAATCGCGGCCAGCGCCCTGATCAGGGCAAAACCTGCACCGCTACCGCGCGCATGCCTGCTGACGCAAAGGTCTTCCATGTAGAGCTTGGGTTTTCCGGAAAACGTCGTGAACACTGCGTACCAGTAGGCGAAACCGACAGGCTCACCGTCACGTTCGGCAACCAGGCATCCGCTGTGACCGGATGGCGAACACAGTCCGGCTTCCAGTTCATCCGGCGTCGATACCACGTGATCCAGTTCATCGTGATGCTCAGCCAGCGCGCAGACCAGCCGGTGCAGAGCCGGTCCGTCGCCGGGTTTGGCATGGCGAATGGAAATGCTCATACCGCTATCGGCGCTGCAATACTGGGGTGGGCCTCATATCCGGTGATCTCGAAATCCTCGTACACGAACTCGTCCAGCGATGTCACGTCGCGCTTCATCACCAGCCTTGGCAAGCCATGCGGGGTTCTCGTCAACTGCTCGTCCGCCTGTTCAAGATGGTTTGAATAGATGTGTGCATCACCCAGTGTGTGGATGAACTCGCCCGCCTTGAGGCCTGTGACATGGGCCACCATGTGGGTCAGCAATGCGTAGGATGCGATATTGAAGGGAACGCCCAGGAAGATATCCGCCGAGCGCTGATACAACTGGCACGACAGCCTGCCATCAGCAA
>SWCD01022483.1_pt2 | contig 31113 bp, 16 predicted proteins | sample 4693011 | NCBI WGS metagenome assembly SWCD01 (sample SAMN10267278, study PRJNA491770) | bioreactor metagenome | isolation source: DHS bioreactor inoculated with marine | place: Japan: Omine Ridge, Nankai Trough | reverse complement strand
CTTGTCGTTCTTTGTTCGATGTATCATGGCACTGCTCACAGTCCTGCTCATATTTTTCATGCGCCTTGATTACCGGGCCTGGCATCAGCAAAGAAGTAAAAGATTCGGCATTGGTGGTGGTTGAAGTTGATATGAGGGCTATAAATAATACCAGGTATGAAATTATGTGCAGGTTTAGTAGACGCATTTGGTAAATATTAAATTAGCATGGCTAGTACATGTGTACAGCAAAAATATGGATGATGGCGGTAATTATCATCATAAAAAATAGGGGCAGATGAAGTATGTGCCATAATGAGAAAAGCCTTTCATATAATCTGAATGCAGCCGCCTGTCTTAGTGCAAGTGTATGGTGTTTGATTATACGAGTGACAACTTTACTATCTGGTAAGGTTTCGTTTTCAGTGTTTTCTGAATAACTGCTTTTCAGTAGTTTGAGGGTTTTTCTTTTTATTAGTGGGGCGTTGACGGCCATGTAAATAACATGCAAGAGACTTTTCATTAGACCGGCGTGAGGACGCAGTGCCTTTTCTTCCATCTTTTCCAGATGGCGGCTTAGTATCTCATTCTTTGCATAAAGACTGACTAGTTCAGCATGATCGTCTTCGGTTTTCTGTTTGATTTCTTTAAGTGTTATACGTTTTCCGTAGAGACCGTGATGTATGTTTGTATATATGTAGCGGCCAATCACGCCGCTTACGGCAACCAGTAACATGCTGAATAGTGCAATATTGCTGTTGGTAGAGCCCATATGGAAATTGGAGTGAAACAGAATCATCACCGGACCTACGATGCCGAGAATCATATGCGTGCCAAACCAGTAACGTATAGGCATAAGACGGGTTAGAAGTGCAATACGCTTACTCACTGGGTATAGTAGTAGAGTTAACATCAGGCTGCCGCCGACGATACCCAATATGTAACCAGTGCCGGTTTCGGCGGTCAGATAGTTGTCATCCCGGTGTGACCAGCCGTAATAGAGTGCAGCCAAAACCCCGATCGAGAAAAAGTGAGTCCTTATTACGTTAAATATATAAATTACAGGTGTATGGAGGGATAGCTGGGCTATACGTTTACTGAGTGGGTACAGTAGCAAAGTTAATACTAGGCTCCAGACAATAATGGCCAATATGTAAGCAGACTCGGTTTCGGTGTTTAGAAAATAGTCATCACGGTGTAGTAAAACGAAGTAGAGCGTAGCCAAAACCCCGATCGAGATAAAGTGTGGCCAAATTTTATTAAAGATGTTTTGAAACATACAATTCACCAAAAAATAGTGGACAAAAAATGTCCTAGTGCAGGTAAATAACGGTGAGTTTTGTAACATTTACTGTCTCTAAGGCTGGTGTTCACGCTTGAGAGAACGTGTTGGAGCAGATCCAGGGGAATTGGAGTACGTCCAAGATCTTAATATTACACGTTTATATAGTATAATATGAAAAAATTTTGACAAATATCACTATTTTGTCAAAATTTCGTCACTGATTTGTCGGTTTTTCGCCACTTGTGATTATGTGTACATATAATCAGTCAGATATTTCTTTAATTTGTGTCTTCAGTATGATTATTTTTCTATTCCCTTGTTTCTTTTCAATTTCACTGAAGAGGGTATGAGATGTCGCCGTTAACATGGCTTTATGGTTTGCCGCTGGTTATTATACTTCTGATTTATTTCTGGAATAAGTCTAAGAGGCATGTTGAGAGCAAGCGTGTATTTGAGGAGGCAGTATCTACAGGAATGACTGAGCCGGCATCGATCCACCCAAAAATTAATCTAGCTGCCTGTCTTGGTTGTGCTACTTGTGTTTCAGCTTGCCCGGAAAAATCTAAAAAAGTATTGGGTGTTATACATGGTAAAGCACATCTTGTTAATCCGACGCACTGCATCGGTCACGGTGCCTGTAAAACTGCCTGCCCATTTGATGCTATTGAACTTGTTTTTGGTACAGAGAAACGTGGAGTTGATATTCCACATGTTGGCCAGGACTTTCAAACAAATATACCGGGTATTTTTATTGCGGGTGAACTGGGTGGTATGGGGCTTATTCGTAACGCGGTGACTCAGGGGGCGCAAGCTGTTGATAATATATGCAAAATCGATGGTGTGGGCCAGGGTGGTAATGATGTTATTGACCTTGTTATCGTGGGTGCTGGGCCTGCAGGTATAGGGGCTTCACTGGCTGCCAAAGACAAAAAGCTGAATTTTGTTACGCTGGAGCAGGATTCACTTGGCGGTACAGTATCACATTATCCGCGCGGTAAAATCGTTATGACGGCACCGGTCGTGTTGCCTATCATAGGGAAAACGCCATTCAAAGAAACGACAAAAGAAGCTTTGATGGCATTTTGGGCTGATGTCATAATCAAAGCAGAACTGGATATAAATGATTGCGAAGGTGTCGAGACTATTGAGGCAGAAACCCTGGCTGATCAGAGCAAGGGATTTCGTGTTAAAACTAGTGCTAACGAATACCATGCAAGAGCTGTCTTACTGGCAATCGGCCGCCGTGGCACACCGCGTAAGCTGGGTGTGCCAGGGGAAGAACATAGTAAGGTGGTGTATCGACTGATCGATCCAGCGCAGTATCAAAACCAGCATGTACTGGTTGTCGGTGGCGGTGATAGTGCGCTCGAGGCCGCAGTCAGTATTTCAGAGGAAGCAGGAACGACGGTAGCAATTTCTTACCGAAGTGAAGCGTTTTCCCGTGCCAAGGAGAAAAATCGCATAAAAATTGCAGAAGCTGAAAAGGCGGGGCGTTTACGTGTGCTGATGAAGTCGAATGTAAAACATATCGAGCCGGATAAGGTAGTGATTGCAACAGATAGTGAAGAACTATGCATTGAGAATGATGCAATAATAGTCTGTGCTGGTGGCATCTTACCAACCGGCTTTTTGAAGAGTATCGGCATCACGGTTGATACGAAATATGGTACTGCATGATATAAAGGAATTCTGATGGGGCGATATAGATATATAACAATATTATGTATGGCTTTTCTACTGGCGTTTACCGTAGAAGCAGCACCCCTTGATGATGCAAAGATTGCGATTCGTACGCAGGATTTTGCCAGGGCTGTGAAGATACTTAAACCAATTGCCAGAAAAGGTGACAAAGAGGCGCAATACCAGCTGGCCGTGCTATGTGGCAATGGTCAGGGTACTGTTAAAAACCCTAAGAATGCAGCTTACTGGATGGATAAATCTGCACGGCAGGGATACAAGCGTGCGCAGTACTCCTTAGGTACTCTCTATGAAGATGGTATTGGTATAGAAAAGAATAAGACAGCAGCGATTTACTGGTATAAAGCTGCTGCTAAACAAGGCCACAGAAATGCAGAAAAGCGTTTGAAGCAAATACAGTCTGTCGAAACAGAACCTGTGCTTATCGATAATGCGCAAGATTCAGAGCAGGCACTTATATTTGCTGTAAGAGCTGGTAATGGTGATGCTGCAAAACAGTTGTTGGAAGATGGTGTAAGCGCGAATCTGCATGATGAGTATCAGCAACCGGTCCTTTTGGATGCTGTCATACGAAAAGATGACGCCATAGTTAAGCTACTACTGGAACATGGTGCAGACGCTAATGCAGCCAGTAAATTTAAGGATCGGCCGATATTAGTTGCTGCATCTTTGGGCGAGAAAGCGATTGTTAAAGACCTTCTCAAGTATGGTGCAAAACTGAGTTACAAAGATGCTAACGGTAATAACGCTCTCATGCTTGCAGCAGCGAAAGGGCATACGGCTACCGTCTCATTATTACTGAAGAGCAAATCGCCGGTTAATACTAAAAATCTTAACGGCGAAACAGCAATTATGCTGGCAGCAAAAAAGCAACATGCATCAACTGTGCAGCTTCTGAATAAGTATGGTGCAAGGTTGCCTGCTACGCAAAAAGATGGCATGACAGTCAATCAAAAACTGGCGATACTAAATAATAGTAGTAAAGGTGTATATAAAGACTGGCAGCCATTGATGATAGCTGTCTGGCGAGGTCAACAGGATGCGACTACGGCATTAATAAAAAAAGGTGCTGATCCAGATCAGGTAGATCACGAAGGTCGTACACCACTGACACGTGCGGCTCAGCAGGGCCATGATGAGATAGTCGGTCTGCTCATTAAAAATGGGGCAAATATTAATCTTTCTGGAAGTGATGGTAAAACACCATTGATGTGGGCGGCAGAGTACGGCAGAGAAAAGGTTGTAAATGTATTGCTGGTGGCAGGTGCAGATATAAATGTAATCGATAAAAGTAACCGCAGTGCCTTGTCATATTCAATCCTGGGCGACAATGAAACTATCAGTAATCAGTTATTGGATAAGGGCGCGCGCCCGAGGAATACGCTGGTAAACAATAAGACGGACCTGATGGTCGCAGTTACAACCATGAGCTCGACAACAGTAAAGCACCTGGTTAAAGCTGGTGCGGATATAGCAGTGCAGGATGCAGCTGGTTATGATTCATTATGGCATGCCATAGGGGTGGCGAATCCTTCAATAGTCAATTACCTGATCAGTAAGCATGAAAATATTAAAAGTAAGGACCGGAATGGATTAACATTGTTACACCAGGCTGCGAAGCTAAATAACACTGATGTCGTTTTGTTACTAATTAAAAAAGGATTGGCCGTTGATAGTAAAGCAGGGGATGGTAATACACCATTGATGATGGCTGCCAGCCGTGGCCACAGTGAAACAGTTGGTGCTTTAATCTCAAAACAGGCAAGCGTGAACAGTAAGAACAATATTGGCAATACACCATTGATGCTTGCAGTGCTGGCTAATGATGTAGAGTCGGTAAAATTATTGCTCGATGCAGATGCCGATCTTGATATAAGAAATAATAAACGTGAACAGGCGATCAACCTGGCTGAACTTGCTGAGAACAAAAAGATTATCGAATTGATACAAAAACATAAAAGTGAAAAAAAGTTGTTCAATGTTTTCTAGCTGATATAAAGGCCGGCATAAAGATTTCTGGTGTATTGTACAGTCAATAACTTGAGTGATTCTTCAACCGTAAAAACTCGCTGATATGCGAGACATCGGTTTACGCAGTAACTATTGAAAATATAAATACAATGCTGTTATCTAACTTTAGAGTTACCGCTTAGCGAGTCAGCAACTCACGTACTCCTGGATATGCAGCTGTTTATGGTTTCGCATTTCATAGCATCCTGTCGTATATCTTGTGCTTCGGGGCACCTTTAATTCTACTAATACACAAATACCCTACCATTAAGCTTAAAAATATATGGTGAAACCTCGTGAGTTGAGGTGTTTGTTTAATTGCAAATTACTATGGTGTATAGATAATAGACATATGCTTTGATTATTAGTCAACGGTTACACGGAGACTGAATAGTGAGAATAACGAAACCCGTGATAGTAGGGCTTGCATCGCTGTCAGTGTTAGGTGCGTATTTAGTGCATCCCGTGCTATTGGTCGCCGCACTATTCTTTTTTGTTGCTGCCTCTGTTTGAGCAATCCTGCAGTGATATTCAAAATATACTGCAATCGTGATTTTTATGAATGCCAGATGGCATTTTTATAGCTTCTGATTATATTCATATCAGTATTCTCTAACCTGGTGTCTCCTGCAGCATGAGTTATTTGATCCTTTATATTCAGTTTTAGTTAACAACCAAGCTAACGATACTATGGCTATGTGTTTTTTCGATAGTAATGTACATGAAAAATAAAGCTTTTACTTTATATCAAAAATTCACATTTTAATCGAAAATAGTACCTGATCATTTGAACAATAAGAACAATTATGGCTGATATATTGAGCGGGCTGATATTGAGTAACAGTTCTTCATGGATTAAATAATCATATATATGGAACTAATGCAGATCAAATATCGTCTGCTTAATTGAATACCTTCATCTAGAGCCTATTTAGTATGTATAAAATTCTACTCATTGAGAGCAATTTGATATATCGGAATGTGCTGAAAAGTGCCCTCCTAAAGAAGTTTATTGGCCTGGAAACCGAAGAAGTCTCTGATGAGAGTGAGGCATTGAATGCTGTTAAAATATTTAAGCCCGGCCTGGTTATTATGGATATTCATCTAAGCAGTGGTTTCACTGGTCTCGATCTGGCTAAAATAATCAAGACGGAACATCCAGACATAGTAGTTATGATTCTCACTCAGCTCGATGCTCACGAGTATTATGCTGTTGCGCAGGAAAACGGGGCAGATTTATTCTTTTCTAAAAGCGATTCGCTCGATAATATAATCAATTATGTAGCTTCTGCTATTGAGTATAAGCCTAAGCTTGTCGCTCAATAGTTGGCATTGATGTCTGACATTGAATAGCTGCTCATGAACCATTTCAGTCTTTAAGGTCTTGTTTGAAATCGCACATAATCTAAGTGATTTTAATATAGCCATCTTCTAATGATTCGGTAACATCAAAACGTGCTGTATCTGCTGTTATAGCTGCTCCTGGCGCAGTTTTTCTATCAAGTGTTGCTCTAATCGGTTTGATCGGATCAGCTAGACGTTAAGCATTAGTATTTAATTACTGTATGTTAGCAGTGTTCTTTTATGCTGCCGTTATATTGGAGTCCGTTATTAGTGGTGTGCTGACCTGGATTGATTAATACAGATAGACTGCGCCGGACTTATCCGCGTTGTCATTGTCTGCACCATTGATACCATTGGCATCGCCTGCTTCGAAATGGGCGCCGACAGATAATGTCTTGCCATCACCGCTGAGACTGACAGATTGACCAAATTCGTCATTAAATCCTGTGTTTCCGGCTTTGAGGTACGCCTGTTGTGACCAGCTTGTGCCGCTGCGTGTAAAGAGATAGACGGCACCTGTGTTATCTGCCGTGCTATTGTCAATTGGAGTGGTATTCACCCCCATGGTGCTGCTGTCTTCTCTGATAGCGCCAACAGCCAGCGCATTACCATCGGCACTGAAACTGAGAGCTGTACCGAAACTGACGGTGCCTTCAGTGTTGCTCACATTTATGTAGGACTGTTGTGACCAGGTATTGCCTGCATCACGGGTAAAACATATGCTGCCCCGGAGCTGATGGCATTGTTGTGAACGCCGTAGATAATCCCTTTGGCACAATTAACAAGTCATGGATGGGGCAAGTTACTTCCAGATAAGTGTAATAATATGTGTAAGTTCCGGCGGGAATCTCCAGTATCTCAATGCATAAGTATTTTTATATGTTGGTTCTAGTTGCTGAGATCATCCGCACTTCACAGGTGAGCACCGTATCTGGCCTATTCTCATGTTTATAAATCGTAATAATTTTTTACACTTATTTCGGCTCTATGCGTAAGCGGTGCTCGTTTGGTGAAGTGTGAGGCAGAAAGGTTTTCATAGATATGTTGTATTAAAGTGCGGCGCACATTTCACTTGATCTGCCTAGCATATAAGGTAAACCCTACCTCTCTTCTAGGGTCTTTAGCCTAGCTTTTTGTTGACGATGTTCTGTTAACGTACCAGCTACGAGAGAAGGTCCAGGTAATCTGGTGCTTTTTGTAGCACGGTCAGTTGATAATAAATTAGACGGCATCAATAGATAATTACAGTTACCCTCTGGAGTGTCGGCATGATTTACAGTGATTATGGGTTTTGTAGACATAAAGCACCATTAATGTCGGAATAGTTTACGGTAATCTGTAGTTTCGGTGAGATATGCCACAAAATGAAAAGAAAACCGATAGCAGGGTATTATATATATGCTTTATCTTATTGAAAAACAGGCAGTAAATATTTAATGGCATGAAAAGTGCTGGTTTTACAACTGAGAATGAAAATAAATTGTAGGGTAACGGAGATTTAAGATATGAAATGTTTAAAATTACAAATTACGAGTGGGCTTCTGGGTCTTGGTGCACTACTTATGGCAAGTCAGGCGAGTGCTGCGACAGTGTTTCTCGATCCATCGGCAACAACTGTCGGCGTGGCTGAAACGTTCACGATTACAGCAAAAGGTAGCGGTTTTACTGATGGCGTTGCAGGCGGCAACATTACTTTAATATGGGATCCAACAGTAATAGAGGCGACTTCAACGCTTGATCAAATCATCGCAACAGCTCCTACGGGTTTTTCTGATCTAGGTTTTCCTCTACCAGATAGTACTTTGGTGTCTGGTCAGCTTGATCTCGATCTTGGGAGTTTTAGTTCAACTACAAGCGCTTTTGACTGGTTCACTATCGGCTTCATAGCAATTGCACCAACACCAACCACTGTGGTTGATATCACAAGTAACATTTGGCTGGATGGTGCTACATTCCTCGAAATTGATATTGCTGGTGTGACTGATCTAAATGCTACTGTAACTGTCAGTGCGGTTCCTGTACCAGCAGCAGCCTGGTTATTTGCCAGTGGTCTGATTGGTCTGGTTGGAGTAGCTCGTCGTAAAACACAGTTAGCTTAATCCACGGCTGGAAATTTATTTCTCCTGCGTTGCAGGCCACGAATAGTGTGGCCTGCAGTTAAGGAGATAAGTAACAATAATAATAAATTGTATTTATGGATGAGGGATAAATGACTAAACAGGGTTTTTCTGGTGTGGTATGCGCTTGCGCTCTATTAGTGCTTGCTACACCTGTCACTGCTGCAACAATTAACTATTCAAGTACTGCTAACAGTCAAGTAGACCTGAATCCCATAGATGATTGTGGTGGTGCTGGAACGATCGGCTGTTTTGTTTTTAGCCCGGGCACTAACCTGGAGATTTCATCGGGTACAGCTATTGGTCTTGCTGGAAGTATTACCGGGACATTTGGTGTGGGAACTATCACACCAGGTTTTCTGGAATCTGCCAATGTAACGGGTACAGGTATCCTCACAATTCTCGATGGACTTACGCCGTTTAAAGCCAACCTGGACTGGCTCAACATTAATACGGTTGGTGTCGCCGGAATTCTTAATATATCTGGCGATGTGAATTTGACCTCGATAACTTATGGGGGTGCAGACGCTGACCTTTTGGCACTTGCCAATGCAGGCTCGGGTACACAAACTGCCACATTCCAGTTTACCAGTCCTAAGTCACTGACAGACCTGTTTGAAACTTCAAGCACTGTATCATCCACCAGTTTTTCTGGTTCGATAAGTGCGGTACCTGTGCCTGCTGCAATCTGGCTGTTTGGTTCCGGTTTGTTAGGTCTGGCAGGTATCGCAAGAAGAAAGCTCAGCTAGAGTCATACCAGAACATGCTCTGACTCAGGCAGTCATGACCGGATAGTGCTGAATCAGGCAATCACCACGTGTGCAGTTATTGTGTTTTTGATAACCGTCTCGTGGTATTTGATTGGGAGAGGGTTTTAGTCATGCCCGTGACGAGAGCAAGGCCCTATCTCCTGTTACCTGCTCCGTGCAAACGCCTTAACTTATAGATACTGGATTATATCTGGAAAAGTGGTTCTCATAGTGGGCAGAATATTTGACTGTACAGATCTTTGGGATAATATTACCAAATAGATCTACGTACAGGTTTCTGGCCTTTGTCTTATGGTAACCGAGTGTCTGCCTGAAATCCGTTTGACTAACGAAAGTGAGATGGACAGGGGTATACAGGTATGTTGTATAAAGTGTGTTGCACATTCAGGCGAAGTGTTCTTGCGGGTATTTTCCTGCTGCTGATCAGCCTGCCTGCACATGCATCGCTGCGCGATGATGTGTTGATCATTGTCAATGACAACTCGCTGGATTCCCCTCGGGTCGGTGCCTATTATGCGCAACAAAGAGGCATCAATCCGGCCAATATCGTTCATATCAATGTGCCGGACAGTTATTTTATCAGCTGGGACGATTTTCGACGTCTGCGCGACCAGTTGATCCGTTTTATGCAGCTCAACACGCTGGATGACCCGGCTTTGACGCCGGAGGTGTGCCTGGATGGCGAGCCGCCATTCTATTGCACCGCTGCCATGGATCAGCTGCGTGCCCATACCCGGATCCGGTACCTGGTGACCACACGCGGCGTGCCAACGCGTATGACTGTGGACGGCTCCACGTTATACGCTGCAGACGCACCTACCTCGGTCGACAATTACCTTAAATACTGGTTAATTAACTATTTTGCTGACGATGTAAAGCTGCTATCTAATGAGCGCGAGATCGACTTTGGTGATGGTCGCGGCATGCGCACGGTGCAGCCCGACATAGATCGGGAGCTGATCGTAGGGCGTATCGATGGCCTGAACCTGGACGCGAGCTTAGCGCTGGTGGATCGTACGCTGGCAGTGGAGGGCGCGGGCATCTACGGTAGCTGGTATGGCTCGACGAAGTTCTGGTCCTTGAAGAATGCGCGTACAGGGAGTGCTATCTATCCAAAATCAGACCGATCTATTTTGGGCTGGCGTTATGCACTGGGCCTGTGGGGTGAAGACCGTGCCGAGTGCAGGGATTACCTGAATTTTTCCGGTTTACTTGCCGAAGGCAAGGCGCCAGCACACTGTCGAGTGAAGTTCAATGATGACAGCGACCCGGCTATGCAAGCGACTCTGGGTATTAGCTACCCGGCACCGGGAGCCGCTTCATCGCGTATGCCGCGGGTGATTGATGCCCTGGGTTACCAGGGCTGGCTCGACGGGCAGGCAACGTTGGGCAGTTTCGAAACCCTGCTGAACTGGCGCAAGAATGATCAGTGCGCAGTGACGTTGTGTGACAATGCGGCTGATCCGGCAGCCTGCCGGGCGAGTTCCAGCGATATCTTTGGTGAAATCAATACGGATTGTGTTGGCGTTGCCGACGGTTTTATGGGTTACAACCATACCTCTTACCCTGTCTCTTATCTGACCATCTGGCCCACCAGCTGGTTCCAGAGCGACCGTACTGGTAATAGCGGCTGGAACCATGGTGGTCATGGTGATCTCAATCACCTGGCTTTTCCCGAAGTGCGTAGCGATGAGGGTTTTGATGACAGCAGTAGCCTGTGGTTTCGCAATACTGACCAGGTTGCCTCCCCGCTGTGTTACATAGACAGTAACTTTTCTGTATTGCCGTCCGTTCCTTGCTTTGATCAGCGGCGGCTTGTACTGAGCCAGAAAATAACACTGGCGGCGCAAACGTTGGACATCAACAGTCCGCAGTCTTACCGGGTCTCTCTTCGTTATAAAACACTTAATTTTGCCAATAACACAGATTTGCAGGTTAGGTTGTTTATACATGAGACCGGGGCTGGCGATGTGTTGATCGACTATGGCGTCAAGACACTGGCTGTATTAACACCTGTTGATAGCAACGGCTGGGTTACTGCCGAGGTGCTGTTTACGCTTGATCCGCTTTTGCATAGTGCCAGCAGTTACGATGGAATAAAGGTTACCTTCGATACAGCGAACGCATTTGCCGGTGATTTGGGTATTGATTTGGTCAGTGTTCAGGAAAGCGCAGCGGGTCAGGAGCTGGTAAGCAACGGCAGTTTTTCGCAAGGCCACAGGCAGGCAGCAAGCGGTGATCATGCCGCCACTTTTTTGAACCGGCTGGGTGGGGTGGCAGCATGGGGTAGTGTCGGCCACCACCAGTCAGCTGGTGCTGCATTTGCTTTTAACGGCCTTGAGAGCATGACTTACTTCCTGCGCGGCTTGCCGCTCGGTGATGCTGTCTGGTTTAACGAATCAAATAACAGTGGAATTTTGTATGGCGATCCGCTGTATTCTCCGGTGGCGGTAAAGATCGATCCGATAAATGCTTGTGACACCCTGGTCGGCGTTGTTGAGCTGTTTGGCAGTACGGTCAATGGCCGTGAACCTGCGAAGGTTTCAACAAGCTATCAGGTTGATGTTTGTCCGGGCGATGATTTTTTAGTGTGTGACCATGCGCAAAATTGGAGCTCGACGGGTATTAACGGAACAGGTGGTGGCGTGAACCAGTCGCTCGGTAGCTGGGACAGTTCAACGCAGGCGCCGGGTTCATATGTCCTGCGACTTGCTGTTACCAGCGTGAATAGTACTACCGGACGCAGTCAGACACTGAATGATTATTACCCTGTGAAAATTGCATCTGCGCCACCCGGTCTGGTAGCAGCCGAGGGCAGTTTGCAGTTCAGTGAACCAGTCTACAGCGTGGCTGAAAACGGTACGACCGCTGTCATTACTGTGACCCGTCTTGGTGTTAACATCTGTGCGGCCAGTGTGGATTACTCCACCAGTGACAGCAGCGCTACGGCTGGCAGCGATTACACCGCGGTCAGTGGTACGATCAACTTTGCCGATGGTGATGCAGTTTCCAAAACATTCAGTGTGCCCGTGCTTGACGACACCACCTACGAAGGTGATGAAACCGTATCGCTGACACTGAGCAATGTCAGCGGTGCCGGTCTTGGTAGTCTGGCGACAGCTATTTTGACTATCACGGAAGACGAGACAGTGCCACCGACGGGCAGCCTGCAGTTGAGTGCATCGATGTACATTGTTAATGAAAGCGACGCAACGGCGGTTGTCACCGTAATGCGTGTGGGTGGTAGCTTAGGTGCGGTCAGTGTGGATTACGCCACCAGTGACAGCAGCGCTACGGCTGGCAGCGACTACACTGCAGTGAGTGGTACGCTGGATTTTGCTGATGGCGAACTAAGCCAGACCATTGTTGTACCTGTGCTGAATGATAACCTGGTTGAAGGTGAGGAGATCTTGCTTGTATCACTAAGTAATCCTGCCGGCGGTACAGGATTAAGCGAGCCCATGGTCGCCGCTTTGATCATTGTCGGTGATGATGTGGCTACAGCTGATATGTCCAACACTTCAGGTAGTAGCAACCCCATGCTGCTACTGGCTTTGTGGTTGCTGCTGATATGGTCGAGACCCGGCTCGCGAGGGTACTGTCAGCTTAACTTCTTGAAACGGTTCTAATCCCAGGTTCGATCTTAAAAAGATTTTCTGCCCGTAAATAACGGTTATGAGATTTTTTGTGTATCGGTCGTTATCGCTTCAAATACCTACCATGTCAAATAAGGCAAACCCTGCCCTCTTTATAGGGTCTTTAGCCTAGTTTTTTGTTGATAATGTCCTGCTAACGTGTAATCAATGAAAAAAGATTCGCGTGATTTTATTTTTTTGTAGCACAGCCAGCTGATAATAAATTAGAAATCACCAATAGATTTTTACAGTTAATTCTGAAGGGTGTCGAAAAAATTTACAAACATTGTGGCGTTTTATAGTGCTAGAGCCTGGTTGATGTCACAAAACTTTACGCAAAACTTTTAAATATGCAGAGATGTTACGCAAGCTGCATAGTAAATCGATAAGAAAATATGATATATGCTTTATCTTATTGAGAAATATGTGTCAAATTTTTAATGGCATGAAAAGTGCTAACGTTTTTATAAAGTGAAAATGAATCTAAAAAGTAGGATTAAGGGAAGAGATTATGAATAATCAAAGAAAAACATCAGTAAATATTAGTTATGCACTGTTGCTGTTATTGTTTACCTTTACATCAGTGGTGCATGCAGTCAACGTGACCGTGGTCAATGAAACTCCACCCGAAGCACCTATCCCAGTCAATGGATTTAAATGGACGCTTGAAGAAAACTTGAAGTCTGATGTTGTGCCCGGTGTACAAACACAGGATTCATTGTCGCTATCATTCCATAATAGTTATTCACCAGTATTGGCTAGCGGGGTATGTATGACAGCAAGCTGTGATATCCCGGTTCCAGATACTGATCCAGCTAAAAAGTATTTCGTCTCGGTGCTGCCTTTTGTCGGGCATACAATGGGTGGTGCAATGTTTTCAGGTAGCGATGGTGCTGTAAACGTTGATGTGCATACACATGCGATACCTACTGCGCAGATTACCGTTCGTGTTTTCCAGGATAATCACCCTATTAATGGCGCACCAGATGATCCAGTGGAGCAAACCTGGCCGCCAATAGATGTTAATACGGGTAATCCTACTACAGGCGAATTCACTGTTCACCTGGCTGATGCGGGTGGTCGTTACGGTGCTACGGGTGGTGAAATAACTCAGGATGCTTATGGTAATCCGCTGGGTACAGAATACCAGCCAGGCAGTGCAGGTGTTGTGACTAAAATGGGTACCGGCTTCTTGATTCCAGACGCGCAGGGCTTTGTCTATATCAAAAATATTCCACCCGCTAAATACGGTGTAACCGTGATACCACCTACAGGTGAAGGCTGGATACAAACTTCTACACTCGAAGGCACTAAAACAATTGATGCATGGGTGATGGCAAATGAGCCTGAGTTCTTCGCAGAATTTGGTCCTCCGGGCCCGCATGTCAATATCGGTTTTACACAGGAATTTATCGATCCAGCTTTAACCGGTGCCGGTTCTGTTTCGGGTACCATTACCAATAACCATATGGCGCGTCCACCGGAAGTCGGTTTTTTCTCTAGTTGGCCATTTGGTGGTTGCTGGGTTGGTTTAAATGAAACGGTCGCTGCAGGCGGACAGGCTTTATATGCGAAACCCTGTGAAGCAGACAGCAGCTTTAATATCACTGGTATACCTGATGGTAATTATGATCTCGTTGTATGGGATGTAAACCTGGATATCGTTATTGCAACGCGAACCGTTACTATTGCTGGTACAGAAGTAGCATTAGGCGAAGTGCCTGTTTTTGACTGGTTTGGTAGAACGGAGCAAAGAGTATTTTTAGATTTAGACGAAGATGGTTTCCGTGATGACAACGAGGTGGACTTGATTCCCGAGCAGGCAACCGGTTTCCGTTTCAGAAACGGTACGCCTTACCAGGGATTCGCAACCGACCTGGGTGGTGAAGCACCTTATGATGAAGTGTTCCCGTTCTTCCACTGGTTAGTGGCGGAAGTTGACTATGCTCGTTACAAGGCAACAGGTGTTACTTATGTGGTGGATAATGGCGGCGAAGTTCCTGCTGATAATGGCTGGGATATGCCAAGTTTTGATGTGTTGAATCCGCAGCCACAGGCAGATGTTAACCCGAATACGGGTAATAATTTATCAACGACCCTTACCGGTCCGGTAATAAGTCTTGCCAGCCAGTTATTTCTTGGTCAGACCAACGTGATCGAATGGGGTAAAGCGTTATACGGTATGCAGGATGTTGATAATTTCCCTTATGGCAATTTCCCTGGTGAAGAGGACGTAGACAACAATCCTACTCTTGATGCATTTGAATACGGAAATGGCGGTATCAGCGGTATGGCGTTATACGCTATCACACGCGCTGAGGATGATCCTCGTTATGGTGCTGCCGAAGAGTGGGAACCGGGTATTCCTCGTATCCAGATGAACCTTTATAAAGATTTCACGGGTGATGGCATTATTGATGATGTTGATGGTGATACTGTGATTACTCTGGCTGATGTTGATAATGCGCCGCAGGGTAACTTCCCTGGTGCTGAAGATGTCGATAGAAACGGTAATACCTATTTTGATTATGGTGATGCTATCCAGGTGACTTATACCGATAGCTGGGATGACAGCCTGCCTACCGGTTGTATACCTGGGGCAGGTGGTGCTTTTATTGCACATGAAGGAACAGCAATACAAAAAGTTACCGATTGTTATGATGGTTTAAGAAACTTTAACCAGTTGCGTGAGGGTGTTTATGATGGCGGATATGCCTTTACCTCACGTATCGCACGTGACACAGGCAGTGTCCCTACTACAGGTGGTGTCGCTACTCCCGATGGAGGTACACCGGATGAGGTGCCTGGTCTGCTTTCAGGTTACTACATTGTTGAATCAGCCGTGCCTGACGGCTATGTGTTAATGAAAGAAGAAGACAAAAATGTCGACTTTGGTGATGAATTTGTGGTGCCCGCCCAATTACCACCGATCTGTGTAGGTGATGATCATATCGTTCCTGATTATTTATCTTTTCAAACCCACACTTCTGAAGAGGGCGGTGCTTTAATTACAACAATATTACCTGGTGTAACTGATCCTATCGCTGCTCCGTATGCAAGCGAGTCGCGGCCACTTTGTGACAGAAAACAGGTTGCACTCACAGCCGGTAAAAATGCAGCTGCAGACTTCTTTATGTTTACCCAGGCGCCTGTGGCAGCGCATGTCGTCGGTGGCATCCTCAACGACCTGGGTAATGAGTTTGATCCTAACAACCCTAATTTCGGTGAAAAGTGGGCGCCTTCATGGGTGCCAGTCATCTTTTATGACTGGACAGGCAAGGAAGTGGTCAAGGTCTATGCTGATGAGTTTGGTAAATACGAAGCACTGGTTCCGTCAACATACTCGGTTAATGCTGCCAGCCCAACCGGTATGGCGCCTAATATGTTGAATGCCTGTATGAATGATCCTGGTCTGGGCAACGATCCATTCTACAATCCACAGTTTAGTACCTTCTGTTATGTCTTCCAGTATATGCCGGGTTCTACAACTTACCTGGATACTCCAGTCGTACCTGTCGCTTCATTTGCAAATGCTGGTGGATTCCCGTTAGATTGTGCTATACCAGATAATTATCCACTAATTAGAACGGTGGATGGACCTGCTGGTTTCGGCCCTGTCCTGCCAGATGGTTTTACTAATGGTGGGATGTTAACTATTATCTCTGAAGGAACGCTTGATGTGCCTAACCACCTGTTTGGTGCGCCAGGGGAGCCGGTAACTATACAACGTAATTACGGATTTGGTGCAACTGAAGGTAGTGTGTTTATAGGCGACACTCCGGTAACGGTTGATTCATGGAGCAATGAACAAATTGATATAACGGTTCCAGCTGGTGTCGCCACCGGTCAGTTAGTTGTTGAAACTGCCTCTGGCAATAAAGCGCCACGTAGTGTTACTGTTACAACGCATCTGCCTGCTGCTCGTATCCACAAGGTAACCACTGGAACTATCCAGGCTGCAATCGATGCGGCGGCTGATGGTGACCTGATTCTGTTACCACCAGGTGCCTACAGTGAACTGGTTATAATGGATAAACCTGTTCAAATCCAGGGATATGGTGCCGGTGTGACCAGTCTTTCAGCCATCAGAAATCCTGCTACAAAACTGGCAGAATGGCGCGATGAGATTGCTGAACGCGTTATTGATGGCGATGGTCTTGATACTTTTGATTACCTGGCAAACCAGGAGACAGGCTTCCTGGCTGAAGAAGGCCCTGGTATTATTGTTCTTGGTCAGGCGGCTGGAAACTTTGCCCCGGCTTTGCAGTCACGCATCGATGGTATAGAGATCTCGCATGCTATCTCCGGTGGTGCTATCTTTGTAAACGCCTATGTTGAATATCTGAATATTTCCAACAATAAAATCACTGGTAACGAGGGTACCTACGGTGGTGGTATCCGTATTGGTAGTCCTACGGTTACAGAAGAGCTACCAGGCGGTATCTTCCATGTAAGTTCTAAAAATAAATTTATTAATATTCATGATAACGAGGTCGTGTTTAACGGCACCACGTTTGGTCCCGCTGGTGGTATCGGTCTGTATACTGGTAGCGATAACTACACTGTTGACCATAACTTTATCTGTGGTAACTTCGCCCAGGATCATGGTGCGGGTATAGCTCATCTTGGCCTGAGTGATAATGGTGTTATTTCTAATAACATTATTGCCTTTAACCAGAACTTCAACCAGGCCACGAATGCACACGGCGGTGGTTTGTTCATCGGTGGTCAGCCGGGTCTGCCACCACTGGAAACTGAGGGTTCAGGAAGCGTTGTTGTTGAAGGCAACCTGATTCAGGGTAATTCGGCTGGCGCGGGTCTTGGTGGCGGTATCATGCTTTCACTGATCAATGGTGCTGATGTTGCCAACAATCCTGGTGATTTCGTGCAATGGTACGGCATCGATATCTTTGACAATATCATTGTTAATAATCATGCAGGCTGGACTGGCGGTGGTATCGCCATGCAGGATGCCGCAAAAGTACGAATCATAAACAATACTATTGCGCATAATGATGCAACGGCAACCGTTGGTAGACTGTTTGATATTAATACTGTAGCGGGAACAGCTGCCTCTTCACCACAGGTTGGTGCAGGTATCGCTTCATTTGCACACAGTTCTTTTACTGAACTGGCTACTAATTCAGGGCAGGTATTCTCTAACCCTGAGCTTGTAAATAACATTATCTGGGAGAACGCAACGTTCAGCTGGTTTGCTGATGTCAATGTTAATCCACAATTCGGCTTAGTGCCTGGTGGCTTTAGTGACCTGGGTGTAATTGGTGCAGCGGGTACAATGACAACATCAACTTCAATCCTGACTGGTGGTGCATTGGATCCCGGTTTTATTCTTGACTACGTTAATACTTCTCGTGATCAGACGGTATTACAGGCTGAACAAAATGCTAATAGCCTTATTGGTATTGCGGTCGCACTCGACGAAGGTGGTAACTTTGTTGATGTTCAATATGGTCCATTATCAATAGTCGGTAACTATCACCTGAGAACAGATTCTGATGCGATTGATGCGGGTGCTGATATGAGTGCGATTGCTGAGCTGGATGATGATATCGATGGTGAAGCTAGAGTAACACCATATGATATAGGTGCAGATGAAGTTCCTGTAGTAGCAATTGATTCGGATGGTGATGGTGTGGTTGATCCTCAGGATAACTGTACCTCAGTGGCTAATCCAGATCAGCGCGATACTGATGCGGATAATTTCGGTAATGCATGTGATGCGGATCTTAATAATGACAATACTGTGAACCTGATCGACTTTGGCCTGTTCAGGAGTGCATATGGTACGACCGGTCCTGATGTAGAAGCAGACTTCAATGGAGATGGCAGTGTGAATCTCATCGACTTCGGAATATTCAGAAGTATGTATGGCAGTGCACCGGGTCCATCAGGCCTCGTTAACTAAGTGATATTGAAATTTACAAAGGATAAATGAAAATGAAAAACTTTAAATTACATAAACTATATATTGCGCTGTTAGCAACAGGGATTAGTGTGTTTTCATCAAGTACAATGGCGATTCCTTATATTCAATGTCCAGGTGATATTACCGAACCAGTACTCGACATGAATGGGGAACCAACGGGTGCTGTGGAAGCAGGTACGGATGCAATACCGGATCCGTTTTTACCTGATGGGGTAATGGATAATCCTGAATATGACCCGAATGTGAAGTGTGTTCACCTGTCATCAGGTGACGGCTTTGCGAAAATGGCAGATGGACAGGAGCTGTATATTTTTAGCTACGGTGACATTACCGGTTCTCATCAGCATGAGACTATCAGGGATGGTGAGCTGTTCGCCAATTTATCAGCGCCAAAGCTTGTGTTTGAAGAAGGTCAACAGGTTTATCTCACCTTGACCAATGTTGGCATGGTTCTGAGGCCAGACCTTTTTGATCCGCACACGGTGCATTTTCATGGTTTTCCTAATGCCTCGGCTATTTTTGATGGTGTCCCTGATAACAGTATTTCAATCAATGTGGGTTCTTCACTGACTTACTTCTATAATATTGTGGAACCAGGCACCTTTATGTATCACTGCCATGTTGAAGCGGCGGAGCATATGCAAATGGGTATGCTGGGTAATCTTTATGTGAAACCGGCACAGAACGGTACTTCGTTCGAGTATCCTGTTGGTTCTGGAAGAACCTATACTCAGTTCGTATTCAATGACGGCGACGGTTCAACAGGTTACGATGTTGAAGTTCCAATTCAATTATCTTCGCTGGATCCGGTATTCCATAATAATTCACAGAATGTGCAACCGCTGCCTTTTGCAAACATGCATGATACCTACCCGTTGATTAATGGACGAGGTTATCCTGATACTGTAAAGACAACCCCAATGGCACTGCCTGATCAACTTGTTGAACTTCGTTATGATCCTTTAAATCCGACTGATATTGATGATCGGCCAGTACAGGGAGAAAACGCTCTAGTTGAGGCGACGCAAGGTCAGAAAATACTGTTACGTGTTTCAAGCTTAAGCACGACTGATTTTTTCTCAGTAAGAGCGCTTGGGCTTGATATGCAGGTTATTTCCAGGGGGGCAAAGCAGTTACGTACCGTTTCTGGTGAGCCTGATCCATATATGACAAACACCATAACGCTTGGTGGTGGTGAGGCTATCGATGTCATTATCGATACAGCAGGTGTTGCACCAGGCACCTATTTTCTTTATACGACTAACCTGAATCATCTGAGTAATGACACGGAAGATTTTGGCGGCATGATGACCGAAATACAAATTAACTAATAGGAGGTTCGTAATGTACTCATTATCGATAGTCTTAAAGCGAACTAGTTTAATCGTTTTATTCTTTTTAAGTTTTGCATCAAATACTAATGCTGCCATTAACGGTGTGACCGGTACTAGAACGACAGGTGCAGTCACTTTTGACCTGATTGCCTCATTTGCAAATATCCCGACACCCGATGGCAATAGTGTGCATATGTGGGGATATAGTGTTGCTGGTTCGCCTATGCAATATCCAGGACCGACGCTGATTGTTAACCAGGGTGATGTGGTGACGGTGAATCTGACCAATACTCACATTCCGATGCCGGTATCTATACTGTTTCCTGGTCAGGAAGCTGTAACAGCGACAGGTGGTAGCCTGGGGCAATTTACCCGGGAAAGCACCAGCGTGAGCCCAGGTGTTGGCGATACGGTGAGCTATACCTTCACTGCCTTAAATCCAGGAACCTATACCTATTACAGTGGTACCCAGCCAGGCCTGCAGGTTGAGATGGGACTGATGGGCGCGCTTATTGTGCGTTCGGGTACGAATTTTCAAGCATACAATGATGCAACAACACAGTATGACCATGAATATCTATACGTATTATCTTCCATAGACCCCAAAGTTCACCAGGATGTTGAATTTGGTTTATGGGCGGACGTCGATAATACTGTTTCACATGCGACTTTATGGTTTGTTAATGGCCGCCTGATGCCAGATACCTTGTTCCCGGATGACGTAGCATATTTACCAAACCAGCCTTATGGTTCACTGGCGCAGATGCACCCGGGTGAAAATGTATTAGTCAGGGTTGTTGGCGGAGGTCGTGAAGCGCATCCTTTCCATACACATGGTAATAACTTTACATTATTCGCACGTGATGGCCGCTTATTAAGCTCACCTGTTTCTGACTACACCTTGCAGACATTGCCCGGCGCTACTTATGATGCGATCTGGACATGGACTGGTGCGGGCTTAGGTTTTGATATTTATGGTGGTGAGCAGGCAATGATTGACACGCCCGCGTTGCAACACACTTGTAACGGCTTGGATACAGTATCTGACGCTATTGATCCTGTCACCCATGAGGACTGCAATGATCATGGTAAGGACATCCCTGTCATTTTGCCAGAAGGCCAGGAACTGACTTACGGTGGTTTTTATAGTGGTAGTCCATTCCTCGGTGCGCTCGCAGACCTGCCACCAGGTGAAGGCGGCTTGAACGCGAATGGTGGAATGTTTTTCATGTGGCACTCACATAATGAAAGAGAATTAACCAATGATGATATTTTCCCTGGCGGCATGTTGACACAGATGATTGTAGAATCGCATGGTGTTGCAATTCCAGCTAGTCAGCCCAACCCTCTTCCATAGTTGCAGAGCAAAGATTTAAAGGAGTAATTTATATGAAAATCAAATTTACAAAAAACGCTCTTGCACGTACCATCGCATTGAGCTTACTGACAGCAAGCTATAGTGGTGCGACATTTGCAAAAGATTATTATCTGTGTGCAAAGCAGGGAAGCGAAACAATGTCTGATGGCACGGTGGTACCGATGTGGGGTTTTGCGCTGGATACTACAGGTTTTGCCAATAACTGCGCAGACCCGATCCAGGTACCCGGACCCCGGTTATCCGTTCCGGCTAATGATGCTACGCTGAATATCCATGTGAGAAATGTTGATCTGTCTGAACCTGTATCAATAGTGATACCGGGACAGGCCATGCCAACAGTCGGAGCTGCGGTAACGCCTGTGAGGCGTGCGGATGGTCGGGTGCAGTCCTTTACCTATGAGACGACACCTGGTGCTGATGGGCTTTACACATGGTCTAATGTCAAGCCGGGAACCTTTGCCTATCAAAGTGGTACTCACCCTGCGGTACAGATACAAATGGGCTTATATGGTGCACTGACTAAAAACCAGGTAGACGTAGCAGGAACCTCGCCATTGGCTCAGGCTTATGGTCCATCATCAGAGTATCTTGCTGACCAGGTAGTTTTTTATAGTGAAATAGATACGGTATTACATACCCAGGTTGCAAATGGCACCTATGGCACAGAAGGATTTATGACCAGTACCATGGAATATAATCCGCAGTATTTCCTGGCAAATGGTGTGGATTCGTCAACAGGTGAAGTGGATGTTGGTGCGCCAGGTGCAACGACACTCATCCGTTTTATCAATATGGGTTTGAAAACACATATACCAACGATCCATGGTGGCGATTTTGCAGTAATAGCTGAAGACGGTTATGCCTATACAAGCGCAAGAAATCAGTACTCTGTAATGCTAGCTGCAGGTCAGACAAAAGATGTCCTGTTCACACCTGCACAGAGCGCCTCTTATGCGATGTTTGACCGTATGCTGAATCTGACTAATGGATCTCGTATCGTTACTGCGTCAGCGGGTGAAAGCACACTTACTTCACCGGGTAGTTTAGTAACCATCTTAGGTACAAATTCGGATGCAGATAATACACTGGACTATCGGGATAACTGCTTGCTGGTAACGAATCCAGATCAGCGTGATAGCAACGGTGATGGTTTCGGCAATATCTGTGATGCGGATCTCAATGGCGACCTCACGGTGAACATGAGCGACTTTGGCTTGTTCAGACGCGCATATGGCACGGCCAATCCTGAAGCAGACTTCAATGGAGATGGCTATGTGAACATGGTCGACTTCGGAATATTTAGAAGTATGTATGGCAGCACTCCAGGACCATCTGGTATCGTAAACTAAATGATACTGAATATTAACAAAGGAGAGTTGAGTGCGCTTGCTGTTTATAATTATGCTTCTGCTTGTTTCCCCTGTTAACTGTCTGGCTGGTTATCTTGGGGAAGCGCTGCAGGAAAAAATGATTAACAGCAATGCTAGTGATGAAATACCTGTAATCGTTTATTTCAAAACTGATGCTACTAGAAATGCCAGTTACAATAGTGTCCGAAACCAGCTGAAAACACTGAAAGGTTCAGACTTTAAAGACAAAAAGGCTTTTAAAAAAGCCAGAAAAGCGATGCGCAGGGAGTACATCGAATCCATGAAGTCAGAGGCTGACTTTTCAAGCAGGCAATTCAAAAAGGTACTCCGCAAATATAAAAAGAACTTTGATCGTGAATTATGGTTGGTTAATGCACTGGCTGTTAAGTTGCAGCCTCACCTGATTAATATCTTTTCAAATCATCCCCAGGTGGATCACATCGATCTTGATGCCGTTATAAAATTGACGGCTAATAATGTTAGTGCCAGTAATAGCCCGCCAGAATGGAACCTGGATTTAGTAAAAGCGCCCAGCCTCTGGGATGAAGATATTATCGGGGCGGGTATAGTCATCGCTTCCATGGATACAGGTGTTGATGCGCAGCACCCTGATCTGGCCCCTGGCTGGAGAGGCGGTACAAATAGCTGGTTTGACCCTTATTCAGAACATCCTCTGACGCCTCATGATGGCATAGGGCATGGAACACAGGTGATGGGGGTAATGCTAGGTGGTGATGCTTCCGGTAGTAGTATTGGGGTTGCACCGGGTGCCAAATGGATTTCGGTAAAGATATTCAAAGATGATGCAACTGCATGGCTAAGTGCTATCCATGCCGGCTTTCAATGGCTGTTAGACCCAGATGGCATTCCGTCAACAGATGATGCGCCTGATATCGTTAATAATTCCTGGGGTTTAATATCATCACAATCTTGTAACACAGAATTTCATGCAGATGTTGATGCGCTTAAACTGGCGGGTATTGAAGTTGTTTTCGCTGCTGGAAATGCAGGCCCGTTGGAAAATAGTTTACATAGCCCTGCAGATTATGCTGAAGTGGTATCTGTCGGTTCAGTTGATGAGTATATGAATGTGGCTAATACCAGTAGTAGAGGGCCGTCTAATTGCTCGACTGGTTTTTTTCCTAACCTTGCTGCACCCGGTGTCGGCATCTATACATCTGATTTATCACCGTTTGGTGCCCTATATACTATAGTTGATGGCACCTCATTTGCAGCACCACACCTTTCTGGAATTATTGCATTACTTAAAAGTGCAGTGCCGACAGCGAGCCATGATGATATCAGAAGCGCTTTATACTCCAGCGCAGTAGATCTTGGTGCCCCAGGTCAGGATAATGTCACAGGTTATGGTATGGTTGATGCTTACCAGGCTTTATTGAAACTGAGGTGTCCAACCGGTGAAATGGATAGTGATGGTGATGGCTGGTATGATGCCTGTGATAATTGCATTACATACAGCAATAAGTCACAGTTAGATAGCGATGGGGATGTTTATGGCAATATCTGTGATGCGGATCTTAATAATGACAATACTGTGAACCTGATCGACTTTGGCCTGTTCAGGAGCGCATATGGCACGACCGATCCTGATGCGGACTTCAATGGAGATGGCAGTGTGAATCTCATCGACTTCGGAATATTCAGAAGTATGTATGGAAATACACCGGGACCATCTGGTATCGTAAACTAAAAGTTACTGAAAACTAACAAAGGATATAAAGGAAAGCGGTAGATTTTAACGAAAATGATGTTATATGCACTCTGGATATTGTTGAATTTGCCAGCTTGATGTTTACTGAGTCTGGCCTTTCTGTTTAGCCAATAAAAACTATGTTACCTGGTATGTGTTTTTCTTATCTATTTTTTATGTTTTGGACTATTCTTGATCTTAATATGGTTTAGTTGTGTGTAGTATTAAATTATGAAGTGTTTAACCCTTGGTTTATTGATCTTAATATTTTCTTTCGTTGTGCAGGCAGATCCTGCTGTCAGTACTATGTCAGATCAGACTGCAGGACAAGCTGTTATCCAGAATGCAGCTCCTGATGTAACAACGAGCGTAAATCAGGGTGTTGACAATAGTCAAGATGACAGGCAGATTTTCCTTCCTTCTGGCTCAGGTGCGATACCTGTAAAAGTCACCGATGATAAAGAAGCTGAGAAATCAGCGGGCACTGCTATACATTCTGATACAGATGCTAGTAAAGCTGTCAATAATGTTGAACACGGTGCTGAACCTGTAAAAAATAAAAGTGCTGAAGCTATAAAAGAGCAATGGGGCGTAGGCGAATTTATTGTTCGTCAAACATCTGCTGGCTATATGCTGGACATTCGTTATCGTGTATTTGATAAGGAAAAAGCCAGGCCTTTGTTCAGTAGGCAACTGCGCCCATTCATCATCGAAGAGTCATCAGGTGTAAAATATGGCGTGCCTGCATCACCAAAAGTTGGTTTTTTAAGACAGGCGCCTCAGCATGTAAAGGAAAACAAGCAATACTTTTTGATGATTGCTAATCCAGGTCAAAGGATCAAAACGGGTGATAAGTTAACATTGGTTATCGGAGATTTCAGGGTCGAACATCTTACTGTCGAGTAAGTTTAACCTGCTTTTCGGGTAGCAGCCATTCTGTTACCGGCTGCAGTGGTGAAGATACGTCACCAGGTACTTTCATGATATAACCACCTCTGGAAGCATAACGTTGATTCGGGCCGATAGTTAACTTCGGGTACATACCGGTCAAGACCGAATTGTCGAGTTTATGTTCTAGTAACTCGATCATATAAGCACGGTTGAAGTTGCTTCTTAGATGTTTGATAGCATTTATAAATACCTTGATAGCGGTAAACGTGTCTGTGAACACGGCTTTTTCAGTCATATCTATTTTTTTTGATTTTCCCCATGCGGTCGATCTTATGGTATCTCTTGGCTCACTTGAGGGGTTTACGTATGGGTACGAAGTAAAAATATCAAGATCAATAGTTTCGAGTTTTTCCCTGGTTTCAGTTGATGTTGCTAAATAGTAAGGAATAAAAACGGATCTTATTTTGTTTTTATTGCTGGATAAGGCTTCTAACAGGGAGGTATCGATTTTTTCAGACCATATAATAACCGTTGTATTTTTATTTTTAATATATAGATCGATGCCATGTTTATTGCTGATCGTGTCAAGTGACACACTGGTGATATTACGTTTTCCGTTTGATGTGATTTCTTCGTGAAGTGTGTTTTTGGCGACCTCACTATAACTAGAACTATCGTATAGCTGTACAATGCTACCCGTCTTATTATTATCTATAGTACTATTTTTAAAATACCGGGCAATGATAGAGGCATCGTTGTACGGGCCGGCATTATAGTACAGGGTATAAAAATTATTAGTTGAATATCCGGGTGTTTTTGTATTTGGCAGTATGCATGGTACTTCCCTGTCATTGCAGAATTTATCTATGTTTTCCCAGCTATCGTTACTTATACCGGAAACAATAGCAAAAACAGGTGTTTTATCGTAATGATTGTTCAGCTGTTTCTGCCATGAGTCAGGCTCTCCTGAAAGCTTCCATATATGCAATTTGTATTTTCTATATCCCCGGTACAACCATTCTTTTTGTATTGGTGCCTGTGCGGTTCTTTCAACCTCACGTCTGGTTCCTGAATTTAAATCAGAAATATATCGTTCTAAAGTGCGCAACATGGTATTAATTTTATCTGTGCTGGCTCTTCCATCTATAATGGTGGCGATATGTAAGGTAGTATCGGTGACGCCTGCATTATTGATTGACAGAGAATTGAGATAAGCATATAGATGCTTGTAATCGATTTCTTCAAATGCATAACGAGGCATTAATAGTTCTAGTGAATTGCCGTTTAAGTCTACACCGGATATCAATGTGTTTTTCAAAGAATTTTCTGTATATGCCGGTCTATCAAGTGCATAGGTTGCTTGATTTTTGAGCGGCTGATATCGATGAGCCTTGATTTTCTTTTCAGAAAAGAGAATCTCGCCTGTTATCGCAGGTGTCACGGTCGAACCTTCAGTTGATCCCAGGCCACTGTGCCGATGGCAGTTAACGCATGCAGCCTGTTCTCCCGTTAATTTCACATCACCTGCGGTGGTGGCAACAACATCTTTGCCAGATGTAAGCCTGCCATGCATGTATATATTTTTACCTTTCAGTATCGATTCTTTATTTATGTCATTGGCGAATGCGCTACTTGCAATCAGTAGTAAAACAAGAAGGCTAGTAACGAAACGCTGGGTAGTCTTTCGAGATATGTTCCAGCTGATACTGGTGGTATTTGTTGGCATCTGGTATTTAGTCGTTCTTGCTGTATGATCTGTATTCATTAACCAGATCATCTGCACTGGTGAAACCATTTATAACCAGCCATTTTTTGCCTGGTGATTTAATTATGGTAACGGGTTCATGGTTTAATTTGCTGCCACGGTAGATGCCCAGCGATCGTTGTACTTCAATAATATCATCTAGTTTTCCGGTCAGGAAAACCCAGTCTTCAGAAGCTTTAAACTTTTTTGCATAAGCGGTTAACTTATCTGGTGTGTCTACTTCCGGATCGATGCTGATAGATATGAGTACAGGTTTTATCGGTGACTCAAGCAGTTCATTCTGGGCAGATGAGAGCGTAGCAGTTAACACCGGACATATCGTTGTGCAGGTGGTAAATATAAAACTCATAATGAAGGGTTTGTCATCATGCAGAAAATCGTGCAGGTTTACATCATTACCGTTTTGGTCTTTCAGTATCTTCGGTGGAAGGTTGAACAAAGAATATGATTTTTTATAGTTGTCGTTGTTCTGCATCATCATGCGGTGATGAGCGTGTGGGTCTTCTGCAATTGTTGAATCGTTACTTGCTGACGAAGAGGCGATTATGGGAGTAGTGAAAGCGGTTAGCAACAGGCATAAAATAATATTATAAATTCTGGTGGCACCTGACAAAATATGATTATCAATCTGTGACATATTGATTCCCGTTCATGTAGAAAAAATTAGTATAAATGTATTGAATTCGTTTATTTATTCTCATTATTATAGTGGCTTACAAGGCCAATTGCCCGTTTAGTTTTATCTTAATGTCTGAGAGATTATATTTTTTCGGATAGCTTCAAGTGACGTTGTTACAGTTATTATTACAGTCATCGAATAGTATTCGTCAACTTATAAAATACCTATCAGCTTTATTGATCTTAATTACTCTCACTTTGTAACTGAGGTGTTTCACCAAAAGAGTGTTTCAAGGAAGTATTAGAATGTACTGTTGAAACTGGTAAATACATTTCTGAGGTAAATCACAACAGAACTAAATGTATTCATAAGGTAAAACAATTCCATTAAGCGTCTGGTGCTCAACCTGTTGGCAGGTGCTTAAACTCTCGTCCTTATAATCGTTTTAATGTAATTGATTCGTGACAGTAAGTAGCCTTTAGTGGCTGCTTAAGTCTAGTTTTCTTTACAGTATTAGAGGTGATTAATATTGTTATAAGCCATAACTTGTTGATATTCATGTGTTCATTTTTTATGGCTTGGAATTTGCTTGCTTTTAAACCAGGTAGTACGGTTTATCATCATTTATATAAAGCGGTGGATTTGTACTTGAAATTACATCGAGTGATTTCAAGCAATATCAGAAAAACCATACCCAAGGTCTAGGGTCTTTAAGGTAGTGTTTTGTTGACGATATACCGGTAAGGTTTTAAATGTAAAAAAAGATGGTCAGTATTGTTCTATTTGAGCGCACTATATGCGTACTAAAGCATAGCTGAATGTATTGTCTTGTTAGATTTTATGCAATTGGGGTTAGTGTGTTTTAAGGAAATGCTCGAATATGAATATCTATTCACAAAAAATATTCCACAAGTTTGTTTTAGTTTTCATATTGATCTTAGGCCTGTTAGCTTGTGGCGGCGGTGGCGACTCTGCACCTCAGCAGAATCCCCCAGCTGATGATCCTGTCTCTCAGAATATAACCGGTGGTGGTGTCGAAGGGCCATTAGCCAATGCCGTAGTAACCGTATTTGGTTTTGATGCCTCAAGCCCAGGTTTTAAAGGGCCTGTAGTAGCGACCGCTACGACTGATGCCAGTACGGCAATTACCGGATTGAACCTGCCGCTGCCGTTGAGTCCGCCATATATTATGGAATTCACCAGTGTGTCCGGTACGACGGATATTACGACGGGTAAATTTCCTGTTATCGCTACTATGCGTACTGTAATTACTCAGTCACAGCTTGATACTGGTAAAGCGCTCTATGCGTCACCTTTAACAACAATTATTGTAGATGTCGCGGTGAAGAACGCAGTTGATAATAATGGTACAGCAGGTATCCAGGCTGATGAGTTTGAGGCTGCACTGGCACTAGCTTCATCAAAAGTCATGTCTACACTGGGTTTTGGTATAGACGCTTCAATAGATGCTTCTAATACTCCGCCCTTGATAAATAATGAAACGGTCAGTGTCGCTGAGCAGACAAAGGTAGCAGGGTATCGTTCTGCTGTTGAAGCGGTTACTGCGATTGTCTATCAGATAAGCCAGCAAGTAGCAGGAGCATCTGCAGGCGAGGTGCTGGCAGATCTGGCATCTGATCTGGCAGATGATGATGTGATAAATGGCAGCAGCGGCAGTACTTTGAATGCAAGTACATTACAGGTGCTGCAGCAGGACCCGTCATCATTAAACATACCTAATACATCTCCTGTTCAAACCATTGCAGATGTACAGTCAATTTTGGCTACTGAGACATCGATCACTGGTTTTACTACATCTACAGCCGCATTGACCGATGGCACGATTGTTACTCGGCTGAAACCAGCGATAGCTTCTGCAGATGCTGATGGTGATGGTGTGCTCAATGTGGATGATGATCTGCCATTCAATAAAGATGAGTCTATTGACAGTGATGGTGACGGTATTGGTGATAATGCTGATACTGATGATGATAATGATGGTGTTCTCGATGTTGATGAAGGCATAGCTTCAACGCCAGCGGACAATGATACCGATGGTGACGGTATAAAAAATAACGTTGACAATTGTAAGAATATTTTCAATCCAGCACAAACAAACACCGATGGAGATACAGAAGGTGACGCATGTGATCTGGATGATGATGGTGACGGTGTTGATGATGTCATTGATGCGTTCCCAGTCGATCAGAGTAGATCAGTTGATACAGATAGTGACGGTATTGATGATGCTAATGATACTGATGATGATAACGACGGTATTTCAGATGTTGATGATAACGGTTTAGGCCTGGATCGTTCAACGAGTTGCTCGTTATTGGTTGACTGTGATGGTGATGGTGTACTCGATGGTGTTGATGCTGATCGTACAGATCCAAATATCGGATTATATTTTGCAATCAGTATCAACCCGATAGCGAATGTTTCAATCAATGAAAACAGTGCATATACCAGTGTAACGCCAGCGATTACCGGCACACCGATCGGTGCTGTGAGCTATGGCCTGGGCGGAACGGATGCCGCGGACTTCAGCATCAATCCAGCTACGGGTGTGGTCAGCATGATCGCGCGTGACTTTGAAGCACCGGTCGATGCCAATACTGACAATATCTATGAGCTGAATATTACGGTGACCGATACGGATGCTAACAGTGACAGTGAAGCGTGGAGCGTGACAATCACTGATGTTACAGAAACATCCACATTCACGATCGATGCGATAGCCAATGTTTCGATCAATGAGAACAGTGCATACACCAGTGTAACGCCCGCTATCACCGGTACAACGATCGGTATCGTGAGCTATGCCCTAAGTGGTGCGGATGCTTCGCTGTTTTCTATTGATGATGTAACCGGTGTAGCGAGTATGGTTGCTCGGGATTTCGAGAACCCTGCTGATGCAGACGGTAATAATGTTTATGCCTTAACAATTACCGCAACAGATTCTGATAATAATACTGCGAGTCAAACCTGGGCAGTGAGTGTGCTGGATACTGTAGAAGTCTCACCAATCAGCATTACTACGATATCGAATGTCTCGATCAATGAGAACAGCGCATATACCAGTGTAACACCCGTGATTACCGGTACACCGATTGGCGCCGTGAGCTATAGCCTGGGCGGAACAGACGCCGCGGACTTCAGTATCGATCCAGCTACGGGCGTGGTCAGCATGATCGCACGCGATTTTGAAGCACCGGTCGATGCCAATACTGACAATAGCTATGAACTGAATATTACGG
>SWCD01022795.1_pt1 | contig 31260 bp, 30 predicted proteins | sample 4693011 | NCBI WGS metagenome assembly SWCD01 (sample SAMN10267278, study PRJNA491770) | bioreactor metagenome | isolation source: DHS bioreactor inoculated with marine | place: Japan: Omine Ridge, Nankai Trough | reverse complement strand
CGAGCCAAAACTCTACATCGACCTGTTCTTTTTTGCCATTTGATTTTTTTTCTTTGGACATAACTTATGAAACTCCAGACATTTTCGCCAAAACTTCAAATATAATTGCGAAATCTTTTTCTTCCATTCCCATACCCCGAGCAGCAGTAAGAATTTCATTCGTTACTGCCGTTGTAGGCATGGGGACATCTAAATGTCGTCCAAGCTCTAAAGCTAAATTCATATCCTTTTGCATCATATTGACATTGAACCAAGCTTCTTCAGGCATATCCAAAACAAATGGACCGCGATATTTGATCATCGGGGAGGCAATTACACTGTTGAATAAAACATCCGCTGCAACTTCTCTCTTAATACCCATTTTTTCTGCCAACAGTATTCCTTCACTGAAGGCTAACATTTGAACAGCCAAGCTCAGGTTTGATGCGATCTTCATCGCAACCGCCAACCCGTTGCCACCCACATGGTGTGCGGCTTTCGGAGCAATGATCATTAAGTAAGGTTTTACTTTTTCAAAAGCCTCAGCATCTCCACCCACCATCACCGAGAGTTTTCCAGCTTCAAGTGTTTCCACACTCCCTGAAACTGGAGAATCCAACATCACGGCCCCTAATTCTGCAACCTTTTGAGCCACTTCTTGGCTCTTTTCTGGGCTAACCGTACTCATATCTACATAGATCTTTCCCGGTTCCAACCCTGCTAAAACACCATTTTCACCTTGGGTGATGGCATCTAAAGCTACAGTATTGGTCACCATACTAAATGTGATTTCTGACGCTTTTACAACCTCTTTGGGTGTGTCCGCCCAAAGAGCACCGTCTTTAACTAATTGATCCCCTTTTGATTTGCTGCGATTATAGATCGTAACCTGATTGCCAGAATCTAATAATCGTTTTGCCATCCGGCTACCCATTACCCCTAATCCAATAAAACCAAGTTTTGCCATTGTTTTCTCTCTCGCTTTTTTATATAAAATAAGAACCAAAATTTTTAAAATTTTGGCTCATTTAATTAATATCATCTCTAATTTGCTGAATATGATCGCGCATCAGGTCACGTGCTGTATCCGAATCTTTTTTCTCAACTGCTTCCAGTATTTTCCAATGGTGAGTTTGTCCCCGGTAGAGACCGCCTTCTCTACGAGCAGCTCTTCTTCTTTGGTCCCTTAATTGGACAACAAACAGATCTATTAGTAACAAAAATAAAGGGTTTCCAGAACCTTCTGCTAAAGCTAGGTGGAAATCAAGATCGGCTTCAACATATTCTTCCCATAATACAGGATCATCTTTTGAAACTTCCATTGTTTCTACTGCATCACGTAAAATGGCAATATTATCTTTGTTAGAATTTTCTGCAGCCAGTGCAGCGATCTCTGGTTCGATAATTTCTCGAATTTCGATAAGATGCCCAGAACCTTCTTGCCTCGCAAGGGTCACCATTTTGTCAAATGTATAACGTAACGTTCTGGATGTTGGTTCTGTTACAAAAGTCCCCCGACCATGATTTACTTCTACCAAATTTTTCAAAGTCAATACGCGAATTGCTTCGCGAATTGAAGTCCGGCTGACACCAAATTGTTGACCAAGCTCGCGTTCAGACGGCAACCGGTCTCCCGGTTTAAGATCCCCATCTATAATTCGTTTTTCAATTTGAGCTACGATCTTTTCGTATAGTCTACCAACTTGAACTTCCTTGTACATCCTATCTCCTAAACTTATTAAAAAGCTAGTGGTAAAATGGTACGGTGGTACAGTGGTATGATGTCTTTTCCAAATATATCAGTATAGCTAAATAATGTCAAACGATCCTTTTTTGTTCGAACTCAGGAGAATAATATGAACAGCAATGACCAAGGCTCAGTGGTAACCAACCGCGCAAGGGGAGAAATGGTCGATCATGCTGCTTCAAAAATGTTTGTTCGTGATTTTAAACCGATAATCTCTGACGAACCCCCCTCCCGAGGCGGAAACAATGCTGGCCCTTCCCCATTAGAATATATTTTAACCGCTTTATGTGCTTGAATTAATGTTTCAACGGCCAGGATGGCCGCCAAAACACGATTCATATATACGGATCTAAAAACTTTTGCAGAAGGGGATTTGGACACTCGCGGGAGAAAAGGCTTGGCAGAAGTTCCTGTTCATTACCAAACTGTCAGATTAAGAATAATGATCAAAACGGATGAAACTGAAAAAAAGCTTAACCGATTGCAAGAATTAGTTTCCCGATATTGTCCTGTAGATAGTTTAATCAAAGCAGCAGTTCAAAACTATGAAGTAACTTGGGAAAGAATTCCTTAATATCAATTTCTTAAGAGTTCCAGAAGCCTGATCCGTCTTGCTCCTTTCCATAGCCAAACCAATCATCCATCATTTTAAATAGGGGATTCATATATGGAGCATTGGATATGAAGGTTCGAGAAATTTCATGAACTAACCCTGGTTTTTTTGTAAATGGGCAAGACCGAATACATGATGTACAATTTGTGCCATTTCCCATCGCCCAATACCGTCGACATAATTCGTTATTCAAATGCCATGTGTAGTGTCCTGAATTACAGGAAATACTTTCCCTGGACCAACTTCTGGTTCCTGTTGGAATCGCTCCTACCGGACAATCATCGGCACACTTCATACATTTTTCACAAAATTCGGTTACCCCGAAACGAATTGGGAAATCTCTTGCTATAGGGAGGTCAGTCACCACTTTACAAATCCTTAAACTTGGACCAAATTGAGGAGAAATTATTTTACCGTTTCGCCCCTGTTCCCCAAAACCTGCTTCAATACCAAGGGGAATATTTAATGCAAGATCATTGATCGATGGAATCGCTTGATAGCCAATCCCTCTAAGAAACTCTGCCATTCCCGACACCATTAAAGCCATTCTGCTATAAGATATCCGTGTTTCTGCGCAACCTAATGGGGATGGCGTATACCCCATCATTTCAGGATCCATTCCAATACCCATCACGATTACCCATTTCATTTTTTTGGGAATATGCAAACTATCATCCGATTCTTTGGGCACATCTAAATCTTCAAAAACTACATCTTTGTGACTTCCATCGGCCCAAAAGGATTTTGAATAAAACCATTTTTCATTTAGAGGGACAACACCAATAATCTGAGCACCAAAATATCTTGCAGTCCTTTTGATCATACTAGCTGCCTGCTTGGGCGAGCCCATCCATTTTTGAGTATTGGGGGGCAACTTTGCACCTAAAGAATTCCAGGAAGTAACTCCTCGATTTGCATGATTGATCGCATTTCCCATTTGGAATGCAGAAACTCCGCTAGAAAGAAATAAGCTGTAGTCTTCAACCGAATATCCCGATCTACCCGATTTGATTTTTTTTGATCGGGTTTCTGCTGATTTTTTGAAATAAGGTTTAAATTCTTCATCCCAATTTGGCCGGCCGACGGTTAAGTTATTGCGCTGATCGAAACGAGTATATGAATTATTTATTTTAAAGGGTGGAGAATCAGCAGGTAACTTTTTTACATATAATTTTGAAAGGGAAATTTTAGATGCCAAGGTGTATTCCTCCATGTATTTTCCAATTAATGACTTCAATATATATCATAAGTAATTCTAGCCTACAATGGAAAAGGTTACTTTTCTGGAAAACTCCAATTTTGTCGAACGGATTGCGCACGGAAAACAAACAATTGTAATACGGACTTTAATTTCACCCAATATTCTTAATGCTCCCACCAAAATAATAGGATAAAATTCATTATCAAATTTCTTCGGAAAAACCCATGCACAAAATTGAAAAAAGAACCTTTATCATCATCATAGCAATTGGACTAGTTTATTTATTATTATTTTATTTTCCAAACACTATTGGCGCGGATGACCATCAAATGATTGCAGTATTTGAGCCCGATGAAGCAGCTCAATTATCTCCTACATTAAATATGATCGAAAGATCTGAAAATTTAAAGAAATCTGTTTTGAGATTCTTCTTTTACAACTACTATTTTTATGGGTTTCCCTTTTTTGCATATTCAGCATTTTTACTTATACCATTTAGATTATTAGGAGAAATTTCAAATTTCCCCCTGATTATGTTGATCCTCCGCCAAGCAGTAAGTGTTCTACCAATGATTCTTTCCCTTATATTAATTGTATATTTTCAAACAAAATTCAAATCCAGACGAATATCAATATTGCTATTCATATTTATGCTGGTGATTCCAGGGATATTTTTTAATAATCTCTGGTGGCACCCAGACAGCCTTAGTTTTCTGTTTGTTGCAGCAACTTTCTACTTCCTGGTAAAGGATGATTTTAAATTTAGCTGGGATTTTTATTTCGCCGCATTATTTTGCGGATTTGCAACAGGAACAAAATGGACTGGAATGTTTTTCTTTCTTACAATCCCTACTTATGTTATATGGGCAGTGATTGTAAAGAAAATCAATGTCAGAAAAGCAATATTTTCTGCATTTCTTTTTGTTACATTTATGGTCTCTGGCATATTGATCAGCAACCCAATCCTTGTTTATTCAAATGTTAGGCTTGAATATTTAAAGATTTTTCAATGGCAAAGCAATGTTATTTCTGCGGGATACGAAGTTTATTATGATCGTGGCATTTCACATATCCTGGCCATGATTAACCAGTATTACGGAAATATTGGGTTTTATATTATATTGTTGCTTGGGACCATTTGGGGAATTGTTAAAGATAAAAGACGGCTAATTAATGTACTAATCCTGACATTTTTCATACCCTATATTATTTACCAGACTTTTTTTGTTGCAACCAAAATTCAATATTTACTTCCCCCCATGATTCCCCTTCTCTCAACAATCATAAATCTTTTTGATATTATAAAAGATTTATGGGGCACAAAAACAATTAAGGGGAGCGGATGGAAAAAAACTGTTTCGGTATTTTTAAGTGCAATGATCATCGTACAATTTGGTTTATTTATTTTCAAGGATGTAAATATATATACAGGTAAATTAGACAGAGTTAAAACGAGCCTTTCACTAAAATTTTACGAAACTTTCGAAGAACTAGTATTACCCAATCTCTCAGAGGATAAAATATATAGAATTTATAAAGATGTTCGCCTTTACCTTCCTGATTCGGATCGCTGGAATTCTTTTTCAAAATATGAAACATTGGATTTAGCTTATTTCGATGAGCATGGCCCAGATTTAATTCTTCTCATGCAACAGAGAATCTACGATTACACCCAAGATTCTGCTTTAGAGAAGGCAATTGATCCCGAACAAATGCAGCGAAGCTATGATTTTTATACAGATGCACAAAATGAAAATCTAGATGGATATAAGTTGATATTTAGAGACGCATTTGGCCTCGCTTACATAAAAGATGGTTTATACGAGGATTATTTCGGGGATTGATATTTACTAAATTTGTTAACTTTATTAAACCATTCTAATACTCCCGCACCAAAGCAATTATCAGCAGTATGGGCTTTTACAATACGATTGCTGGGATACTCTTTATGAATAAAGGGTCTAAATTAAAACACTGTGGTATTTGATATTATGCAAAATTTCCTTGGGATTCCTGCAACAGTCGAGCAGATCAGTATTGGAACTCTATTTAGAAATAAACTATAATGTCCTCAAGAAAAAATTATATGGAGAGTGACTATGGAAGTTTTTAATCTATTTTCAACAATTAATATAGGAATGGCTTATCTTGATCCTGGGTCAGGAAGTATTTTTATTCAGTTGCTTATTTCCGCTTTGGTGGGTGCGGGATTTTTTATTCGATCAAAATATGGAAGCATAAAAAATATTTTTAAAAAATCCTCAACTAAACCTGAAGAGGATGAAAAGGTAGATGACGAATTCGATGTTTAATGGCCAACATCCTGCTTCTTTTCGAGATCCAAGTGGGTTTTTATTCACTCAGGATGGGCTACTTTATCGTCAAATAAATAAAAACTACAGCAAAGAATACGATCACCTAATAGAATCAGGGCTTTATGAAGCATTACTAAAGAATGGGCGAATAATTGCTCATGAAGAAATAGATATTCCTTCTCACAACCCTAATATATCCTATAAGATTATTCAACCAGAATTAATTCCATTTATTTCCTATCCTTATGAGTGGTCTTTCTCTCAGCTGAAAGAAGCTGCTCTCGTTACGCTTACAATCCAAGAAAGAGCTCTCAAAGTTGGGATGTCACTCAAAGATGCCAGTGGGTATAATATCCAATTTAATCAAGGGAAAGCAATTTTAATTGACACACTTTCTTTCGAATTTTATAATGAGGGAGAACCTTGGGTTGCTTATAAACAATTTTGCCAGCATTTTTTAGCTCCTCTGGCATTGATGGCAAAAAAAGACATCAATCTCCTTCAACTACTAAAAAATAATATTGATGGGATTCCATTAGAATTGGCAAGCAAGCTATTACCTGCAAATACTCGTTTAAACCCCGGATTATCAATGCATATCCACTTACATGCAAATGCGCAAATAAAATATGCCGATAAACCCATAGAAAGCCACTCACAGAAAAAAGAGGTGAGTAAAACCGCACTCCGTGGATTAATTGATAATCTAAAAAGAACCATCAGGAAACTATCTTGGAATCCTTCAGGAACTGAATGGGGCGATTATTATGAAATTACCAATTATTCAGATGTGGGTATGCTAAATAAAAAACAACTCATTACTGAATGGCTTCAAGAGATTAAACCAAAAAATGTTTGGGATTTAGGTGCGAATAACGGTTTCTTTAGCAGAGTAGCTGCTGATCAAGGGATTTTCACAGTTTCTTTTGATATTGACCCTGCTGCAGTTGAACAAAACTATTTGCATATGAACAGAGAAAAAGAAACCAATATATTGCCGTTGGTTTTGGATTTAACTAATCCTAGCCCAGCAATTGGATGGCATAATAAAGAACGTGAGTCGTTTATTGATCGAACCCCGGTTGATATGGTATTTGCTTTAGCCTTAATCCACCACCTTACAATCTCAAACAACGTTCCCTTTTCCCAATTGGTTAACTTTTTTAGTACAACCGGAAAGTGGCTAATCATAGAATTTATTCCAAAATCAGATTCTCAGGTCCAAAAATTACTTCAAAGTCGGTTAGATATTTTTGGCAATTATAATCGCGAAGATTTTGAAAGCGAATTTAAGAAAGTATTTGTGATACACAAATCGGAAAAAATTCAAGAATCCGAGAGATATTTATATCTAATGGAAAAAAAGGGGATTGTATAGTAATCCTTCGACAATTTCTTTAGCAGAATTTAGACAAGGGCAAATCCAACTCTTATCCAGCAGGAACATAATACCAAGCTGTTTTATCTCGAGTATGCGCACTCATCGATTTACCCATTGCCATTGAAAGAAGATCTTCGGGATCCTGATGGGAAAGACCCAAGTTTTCAACAGTCCTGCCTATTTCCCAGTATTCTTTATTACGAATGATCGAAGCTAATCGAATAATACTTTCCATACCGCGTACACGTATACCTAACTTTTTCCCTAATGAAGCCATTGGAACCAAACTCATTGGAATATCTTCATTGATATATCTATGGTTTATTGATGAAGGTGCTTTAATACCCCGATATCCTTCTTGCGCTCGTATCGTCTCAAATAAATCTTGTCTTCCACATCATAAGCCATCTTCAACCATTCACGCGCAGACATTAACTTAATGCCTAATGCATCGCCAATTCGCACTCGTTCCCGGTCAATCGCTTCCATCACTTTAGCTATCGAAGGAGTTACACCCTCAAGATAAAATTGAAATTCACCACCTGTGGATTCAATCCACCCGGCGTTATGCAAGGTAATCGTTGGATGAAATATTGCACCAATATTATCGAGGCCAGTGTGCAACACCGTCTTTCCATCTATAAATTGAGGATAATAAGGTTTTAGGGCTTCAAGAACTTTTTTTGTACCAGTTGCTGGGAAAGCCGCTAAAGGAACGGCATCTTTTATCTTATAGATCAAGGCCTGTGCGGGACCTTGTGAACGAGAAGCATATATAAATGTTTGTGTTTCAGCCACAATAACGTTTGCAGAGCACCCATTTTCCGACAGAATTTTTCTAAATTCAAACGCGCCAAAGGTTCTACCAGGATTCAGCACTATGATTTGATCATTCTTTAAATACGGGGAAATCTTTTTTGCAATTTCTGCATGTGCAAAAGCAGGCACCACCACCATAATAATTTTGCTGGCTTTTACTGCTTTTTCAATATCTGAGGTTATTAAGCTGATTTCACCAAAGTCTTGAAAAGATTCTTCGCTTTTTAAAGATATTCCGCCTCTTTCATTGATCGCTTCGATTTTTTTCCAAGTCCGGTTGAATAAAGTAACCTTGGCGCCCATGATTGCTAAATGGGCTGCCATCGCTTTTCCACCATTTCCAGCCCCCATAACAGTGATCTTCTCTGCTTGTTTCATTTTTTCCTCCATTAAAATTTAATTGAAACTCTTTCTCTCTCGGTAATCAATTTGCCTGTGGATTTATCAACTGCAACACAAGCTCCTCGCTGGTCGATCATGGTTGAGATTTCACCTCTCGCATGGGGATTGTTCATTAATTGGGGTGCATCTAACAATCCTTCTGAGACCGCGGTTGAGAGAACCACAGGGTCAGTTAAAGGATCCTTAGAAATATTCTGGCCAAGCTGTCGAATTGCTTCGATCAATAATTTTGAGTTGGTTACAAGTTCTTGAACTCGCAATTGAATATTTTCAGAACGGGTCATATCGATCTGGCTTTGCAAAGCATGATCGATTGCTTTTCGGGCTATTTTGCAAGATTCGATTACCTCCAACGCTGTCACGGCATGATCTGCTTCAGGATATCCAACTACATGAACAATATCTGGCTTAAGTGCCATTTGAACATAAACAGTGGTTGCCAAATGTGCTTTTGCCTGATCAAAATCAACAGGATAGCTCAACAAACCTGTTCGGGTTTGTTTCCAAATTTTAAAATTTTCTGTTTCCAGGGTGGAGACAATCTCCATAAGCGCCAACATTTTTGCAATATCCATCGCAGATGAAGTCCCAGGAGGACTGTTGAACATCATTTGAACAATATGATCTTTTACCCCAAATGCCCTGGCGTTATAAGCAGCCAAAAATACCGAAACAACAAATACGACATCGGGAGCATCTCTCATGCCCCAATGATGGGCTTCATTGGCCTCGACAGGTATATTTCGCTTTCCGTACCATCCCATTAATTCCTGATGCTCCCGAATTGACCCCTCCAAATCCCAGGGACCGCGCCCATCCATTTTATTGAACCAAAAAAGCGGCACTGCAGCCCAAGCGATATTGATCGTCTCCACATACATTTCAGCTAACTGTAGAAAATCGTCTGTGCCTGAATAAGTACGCATCAGCGGAAAATTTCCACTCTGAGATGCTACATATAATGTTCGATAGTCCTCAGGATTCCGTACAGGCACCCCCCCTGCTCCTTTACGGCGTTTAGTCTGGCGTTCTGGGTGAAAGAAATTCTCCTGGGCATCCTGATCAATGCCAAGAGAAATTACATCTACCATTCCAGAATCTGCAATTTGTTTAATCCCTTCAAGCGTAGCTTGCATGGTAGGCAAGCCAAAATGGTGGCGGATTAATGGAAATGGGGCTTTCCACTTAATTCGATCCACTGTCTTTTGTGGAAAACTCTGCTCTTCATCTGTATGGATACTTTGACCCTTTAAGTATGCGATCACATCTTCCGTAGTTTCGATGCCATTAAAACAAATATCAAAGAAATTCAACTTTTCGATTCTTTTAACAATGGGTGGAGTACCACCAAAAGCAAACTTCACACCTTTGTTTTTCAAGGCATCTGCTTCTTCAGCAAATTCTCCCAACAATCGCTCCCCATTTTCTGGGGTAAGCCGATAGGAAACACCCACTAAATCTGCATTTTCCATTTCCGCGACCTCAAGAATTTTTTGTATCGGTGTTGCTGGTCCAAGAAAAACAACTCTCCATCCAACTTGCTCTGCGAGCCGTAGGAAGTTGGATACACCAGCAACATGAACACATTCCCCAATCGCTGCTGCAACAATTGTTTTCATCGGACACTCCTTATTCAATTTAAAAATTGAATTGAATATAAATCTTCTACACTTTTGCCTGCCCCCAAAAGCTAAATACAAACATTGAAGTATTTTTGAATAGACAAAAATATTTTCAATACCTTATAGAGAGAGGTAAAGAGGTTCAGATTGTTAATCTGGGAAACCACTCTGAATTATCTGTTTGAATTTCGAAGAAAAACAAAAAGATTTGGCAAGAATAACCAAATCTCAAGAATCGCCATTGTAATTAAACAAGGCCTAATCTAAATCCCCCATCACTGATGTTATTATTATCCAGTTTCTCGAAATTTCTTTGAACCAATCACTCCATGTTTCTAGGGACACCTACTTCATAGCGTCCAATAATCCAATTAAATGAATTATATCATGCTTCCTCGGTTGCTTCTTTTAGTGCAGAGTTGAATAAGACTTACTTGGAATAATAGAAGGGGGATATGTAGGATTTCGGATATTGAATGACAATATATATATGAAGTTATGATTGTCTTTATATATACAAAAAAAATTACAGCACCTTTCTATATTGACACAAATTAACTAATATTATTCACCCAATCACATGATGCATCCAGAAAGATTTATGCCTTCACCGGAACGATAGCGTTCATTAATATCCAAGGCAGGTTGCTAAGTCTCTTATGCCTAATATTAAAGGCTATATTCTTTATAATCTTTTTATAGGGCCGATTATTCCAGGCTATCTGCACCAAATCTGCACCAATATGAATAATTTCAGGAAAGGTGGCTTAGGCAAGATACTTTATCCTTACTTTAATTATTGATAAAACCATCACTATTTTTTTATAATAACTAATAAGTACCTTTTATTTAGTTTTATCAGATTCCAAATCCCTTTAAAATTACACCAACTCCATATGCAACACCTGCAGCTAGACCGCCGACAAGCAACATTTCAAAACCACTTTTTATGGGGTTTTGTTGAGTAACCTTAACTTTACCTGCGCCAATTCCAAATAATCCTAAAGCAGAGAAGGCGATAGCTATTTGAAAGGACAACTGTGGCGCTATAGGGAAGATTAATCCGAACAAATAAACTATAAGTGGCAAAATACCTGCAGCAAGGAAAGCAATCAAAGTAGCTAAACCATTATAGATTGGATTGCCTTCATCTTTCAACATCCCAAGTTCATCTATCATCATCGCTTCAACCCAACGCTTTTTAGTACGTGTTTTTATCAACGTAAGTTGTTCTGCTTCCTCATCGGAATATCCTTTTTGTAAATAAATTTCAAAAAGTTCTTGCCGTTCCCCCTCTGGAAATTCATCAACTTCCCAAGCTTCACGCTGGTATTCTTTATCATAGTATTCCTTCTCACTCTTTGCAGAAAGGTATGCCCCTATTGCCATAGAAAAGCCATCAGCAAACAAGTTGGCAATCCCCATGATCAAAATGATTCCGGAACCAAGTTCAGCACCCGCTACCCCACTCACAATTGCAAAGGTAGTGATGATGCCATCTAGACCACCATAAACCAGATCACCAATATACTGAGAGCCTGCACCCCCATGGTCTTCGTGAATGGAGTGGCTAATCTCTTCTGTAGTGTGCGCAGCAGCTGATTTTTCTTTATCTTTGTTTTTGAATGCTTTACGCGCATCATCAACTCTTTTTGAAAAACTCATATATTTATCCAGTGTATATAATTAAAATCAATTCCAATTATGCTTAATTTTTGGCAGGGATTTATTGCATTAAATCTGCCGTTACAAGACGGTCATGGATATCCATGAATAAATTAGCTTCTTCTTCAGTTAGGCTTCCATTTTCAACCAAAGCTTCCAAACCACTTTCCATCATTGGCAATTCTGATTCGCTTAGTTCAATGCGGTTATTTTGAATAAAGTCATCTACCAAAATGTGCAATTTATCAAAGAAATCAGCCTCTTCCCGAGAGAGAATCTCATTTTCGACTGCCTTCGATAACATTTCAGCCTGTTCGGCTGCTTGAGCCTCAGGGTCATTTAATTCACCACCAAACTGTTCAATTGGCATTATTTCATTGCTACCAAGTGCGCGTATGTAATTAATCACATTCCACCGGTCTTCTTCTGAGAACATAGTCTTATAAGAAATCATTGCAGTACCAAATTCAGTGCCACCTTCTGATATACGCCAGTACAAGTAAGCATCGCTTAACATTTGGCTTGTATGGGCTATTTTTGCCGGGGTAGGATCTAATGAAACGCCAGCCGGGCCATCCCCCATACCACCATCACCATGGCAAACTGCGCAATTAGCAGTATATAGAACTTGCCCCTGTTCAATTGATTCCACATCTAAAGGAACTGAGCTTTGCACCCCGTCATAAGTTTCTGGAATGGCTGCCATATGGAAATGCATCGTTTCATTATCGCCCATCATGCCCCCCCCACCCATCATCTCCGGCTGTATTATGGTTGTTTCGGGTGAACTACAAGCACTTAAAAATAATATAGAAAGAATGGGGATAATTATCAAAAATAGTTTTCTTTTCATTTTATGGTCCTTAAAATAATTGTTATTTCTCAATCCGATCTTTAATTGTATCTTTTGGAAGGCTTTGCCATATTTGTTTTGCAATTGGCAAAAAGGAGAGTGCCCATAGTAAATAGGCTGTTCCATGGAGCAAACCTTGGATAGACTCAATGAATATACTTGCCCACAAAAAGGCACCGCCCAAATTTACTGTCCATAGGCTAAACCAAGTACCACCCAATTGAGAATCCTCTTGATTAGGTTGAATTGCCCGGCGGAAAAAATAGGGTACCAAAGCAAAGCCAAATTGTAAAACCCACCCATAGATTAAAGCTTGGGGAGCACTGGCCTCTACCCCTGAACCAGAAATTCCTGGCACACCTAAAATAACGAAAGGGGCCATGGAGATTGGGGCAAGAATCCAGAAATAAGCCGTTACTAAATGTAATAGACCAGGGGTCCATTCTTTACATTTTCCTTTGAGAGGTTTAATAATATTTGCCAAAAGCCAAACTGTCGCTGTAATATGGAGTATTAACCCAGGAACTGTAAAATATAATGATCCAAACCAAGGACCCAACACCAATCCTAGTGCACCAAAGGTCATCATCCAAAATATAGGTGTGACTGAACGTGGCCAAGCAAAAGAACGTCCGGTCACTTTCGGATAAATATCAACCAACAAACCAGCAAAGACAAGCGACATCAATCCCCAGTTATTGGCATGGATATGGACTTCAATCGGCACTTTCATTTCCAACATTGCAGGCCAACCGACCCAAAGCCCGGTACCAATAAAAATTCCTAACAAAAAGTAACTTAAGCCACTAATGTAAAATTTCCGGCCAACATGTTGATCGACCAAGTCCTTATCCTCAGTTTCTTTTTCGCTGCTTTTCAATTGATAAATTTGATAACCAAGCATACTTGCAGCAATAAAAATGAGTGTCCCACCAGTTATGATCACTGGCATATTAATTAATGGGATACCGTATAACAAGGCCAAAATACCAATATTTAGCAAAACCCAAATATCCCACCGAAATTTTTTGGGGGCCTCGTCAAGCCGCTTAGCAACCAACACTGGCATGAGAGCAAAAATTAGCTGGGTAACTACCCCGAGTGTGATAAGGTGAACACGCATCCAACGCAAACCATTTGCCCATGGAAGTAATTCAAAACTGACCAATGAGGCATTAAACGCTCCAAAAATGGCAATAAAAATATAGATTAGAATTGTGAAAATATATGGATTGATCATGATTATTCCTTTAGCTGGTAGGCGTTTTTCTCTGATTCTATTAAATCAATGATGAGTAGAGTAAATTAAATTATTTGTTGATTATTTTTAGTCTGAATTTTCATTAGAATTAAAATCAAACTCCAGATAATTATCCTAACAATGGTCGCAACAAGACTAGCAGGATCAACTACATCCTTATAGAAAATCAGCAAAATTAACAACACAGTAATATGGCTGATAAAAGTGATAATTGCAGCAGGCATAGCAAATTTGTTACTCTTCCAAATAAGAACTGCGGTGATGAAAGCTGATAGAATACCCACAATAAAATTATGCATGGGAAGCCAGTCAATCACAAAATAATCCATACTCTTGCCGAAAATTACCTGGCCCCCAGCAAAGATCGCCATTGCACCAATAATGAAGGCAAGTATAGCGGCAGTTTTTGTAAGCCTTGTAATCATTTTTCTCTCCATGAGCCGAATATCAAAGCATAAAAATAGATTTTTGAGGTTCCACAAGAATATCAACCATTATTATTCCTGTGGATCTTATGAAGAATTTTCCAATTATTTATTAACTATGACTTGACTGTGTTTCTTGCGTTTGTTGCGCTGCCATTTTGCAATATATGGCACCAAGTACAAATATGCACCACTGATTGCTGCCAACAACATTAAGATGGACTGGAATTGCTCCACCTGAGGGGACAAACGCTCTACGCCATCTCCTGTAAATTTTGCGATCACAGCGATTGGTATTATCACCAGGGTGGGAATTGCCACCCAACGATGAAATATACGGCTCCATTTATTTAAGAATTTAGTCATTTTGTTACTCCTTTTGTTTTATTAATACAATTTGGAATGGACGATTAATTGCCTGGTTTGGACAGATCATCTCACAAAGGCCTCTGTAATCACATGCCATCGGTCTAGCCACAACAGCATTGCCAGAATCGATTGCAAGAGCATTTGTGGGGCATGCATGAACACATAATCCACAACCATCACATAGTTTGAGATCAATTATCGGTACAGGTCTATCTTTTGAAAAATTGTCCATATCTCCCCCATTTTATTGCCACCCTCGAATTATTTCCACGACTTTTGTCTAATTTACCAGCATTATCTGATTAATCAAATTCAGCTCTGGCTTCTAATTCTTTGGAATTAAGGATAAGAATTTGGTGACGAGATACTTTGATAATTCCTTCCTCAGATAATTTTCGCAATGTACGGCTGAGCACATCGGTAACTGTCCCTAAACGGGCCGCAAGCTCTGACTGAGTGGCCCAATGATGACGGTGAACTGTTGCACCAGCGGCTTCCGACAACAGTAATCTAGCTAATCTCGATTCAACGGATCGTAAAGAAAGATCTTCTATTAGGCCCACCAAATGTTGCACCCTTCCTGCTAATGTTTTTATTACTGAATTTACCAATTGTGGGTGAGTTTCCAACATTTTTAATAAAATATCTTTCTTAACTAACCAAGCGACCGAAGGTTCTAAAGCAATTGCTGTTGCTGGGTTAGGAATATCTGCAAATAGACTAAGTGCATTAAATGCCTCACCCGGCCCTAAAAAACTAATCACCTGTTCTCGACCACTATTTGAGGTTTTTATGATCTTGAACCAACCCTTTTCGACGATATATAAACCAGCACTGGAATCACCTTCTATGAATACTGCCTGATTGGTATTATATTTTATTGGAATTGCAGCCTGAGCAATTTTCTCAAGATCAAAGTCGGTTATTTTTGAAAAATAAGGCACTTTAGACAGTAAATTAAAAATTGGTGATGTGGGCATTTCAAAATGGTACCACACCCATTTTTTAACCTGAAGTCTTTTTATTATGCATATTATGTAAGCTTGTTAAAATGACCAGAGTGGTGAGGAATTTATGGTTAAAAATACCCTGTTTTAACTGATTTCGTTACACTAGGATCTGAATTGTTTTTATTCGCAAATTTTTAAACTCTTAGATAGATTTCCAATTAAAGGTGCAAAAACACATACATGCAAGAAGTCCCGCTAGTAGTGGAACAAGACCGATCACCACAACAACGATGCCAGATATTCCTGTAATACCCAATAAACCCCATGCAACAAAGGCAATACCTGCCATAATTCAGGTAATTCTCCAGTTTGGGATGCCATAAATTTTACAGATGGATTTATGATAATGTCTTGTGTATTTTGTAGTTAATTTAGAAAAAATATAAATAGTTTTTTTATTATCTGTCTGTGACTATGTCACAAACAGATTCCTGAATTTGGTATTATTATGGTTGCATTTCTATTTGGAGAATTGGAGGCATAATGATTGTTCGCATGTGGCATGGTCGCGTATCAAGGAAAAAGGCAGAAGCTTATCGGGAATTTCTTAACAAAAGAGCCATTCCTGACTATCAATCAATTGAGGGAAATATAAGTGTGCATATCTTAGAGCGTGAAGAAAAAGATATTACACATTTCATAACCTTGAGTTATTGGGAGAATTTGGAGGTAATAAAGAATTTTGCAGGTTTCGACCCTGAAATAGCAAAATATTACCCCGAAGATGAAAATTTTTTACTAGAATTTGAACCTAGGGTTTTACATTACGAACTTGTAGGTGAGAGCAAGTGAATTAATGACTTTACTCAATTTAATTATTCTGACATCTCCAGATTCAGCTAAATTAAGTATGTTTTTAATTCTTCAAAATCGACCACTATGATTTCCACGTGTGATAATTGTATAATTTCACGTTTTGCAAAATCTTCTAGCAAACGGCTTATAACTTCCCGTGAAGTGAGAATTTCTTGGTGGGTAATAAGAATCGGATTTTTTACTTGATATCGTTCAAATAGAATATTTGCTAATCTATGATCCATGTGCTTAAAAGCGACCACATCCACTATTTCCATTACACTAGCATGCCGTTCTGAAACCAATCTAAATATAAAATCCCTCCATGAATCGTACTTTTTTAATCATTCATTAAAAATATCATCTGGGATCAGAATAGCTTCAACATCCTGCTCCACAACGGCGATGGCTGGAAATTCTAGATTATGAAAAATTTCATTGGCTGTAATTACACAAGGCTCACCTTCACCGAACCGATACAATATGATTTCTCTCCCTGGTTCCACAATCTTGTAACCTCTAACTTGGCCCGTCATCAATAGTGCAATGCCATTTACATTGTCTCCATTTGTAAATATTTTTCTTTCAGATGAAATATTCACAAAATAAGCCATGTCTTTAAAATCGCGAATTAATTGAGCATCTTCTGAATTCAGGAAAGGTAATAGACTCGTGATTCTTTCAAAGTGTGGGAAATCTAGTATGCTTGATTTCCTTATATTATCAAAACCAATCAAACATTTATTTGAACCCACCATCCAAATTATTACTAAATAAAAAAATCTAACAACTATTTTCTAAACATAGTTTATTACTATTAGAAAAGAGCATAAAAAATAATTTCCACAGTACCTTCATAATTATTTCATACTTTCTACACATGAAAAAAATATAAATATATAAACAAAGGAGATTGATATGAAAACAAACACAAAATTTAAAAATAAAATTTTACTAGGCTCAATGCTTGCATTTATGCTTGTTTTATCTGCCTGTGCACCCAATGACGTTGAAGTTATCGACAACATCTCAAATCCAATTGAGGTGATACAAAATATTCCAATTGATGATGACATTTCTATTATTGTAGAAGAGGGTTCTTCTCCAATTAATATACCTGTATTAGAAGAATCGTTAGTAAATAATTCAACTGGTGTACTTTCAACTGAAGAAATTGAAGGACTACTTTTTATGCGAGAAGAGGAAAAGCTTGCACAAGATGTTTATCTTTACTTAGCTGAAGTTTGGGATCTACAAATTTTCAGTTTTATTGCCAGAAGTGAAGCCACGCATACAGAGGCAGTCCGTCATCTGTTAGAAACTAACGGAATTGAAGATCCAGCTGTTTCTACTGAATTAGGAGAATTTGCTGACCCGATCCTCCAAAACCTCTATAACCAGCTTGTGGAAGAAGGGAGCCTATCTTTAGAGAACGCCCTACGAGTTGGAACTGCAATTGAAGAGATTGATATCCTAGACTTAGAGAAATATATTGAAGAAACAGACAATGAAAGCATAATTCTAGTTTACAACAACCTTCTGAAAGGATCCTTCAATCACCTTCGAGCTTTTGTCAGATCTCTTGAAAATAAGACTGGCGAGATCTTTGAACCTCAATATTTAAAATTAGATGCATATGAAATTATTTTCAACTCATCATCAGGGAATGGAGGGAACAGAAATGTAAATGGCGGTAATGGTAAGGGGAGAAATGGTCAGAATGGAAATTGACAATTTCCGTCAGTAATTACAAAACAAGGTCTGCCAGATGATTAAACCTGAAACAGACCTTGTTTTATTTATAAGATTCTAAAAACTAATTTGATTTGTTAATCTATCATTTCAATTTTTAGGATTTTCTACAAAATTTATAAACTAAATTAGCTTATTTCCATCAACCTTGTTTTTAAAGCTTTTTATTAAGTTATAGACCGAAATATTTAAAAAAGGGCGAAACCAAATTCGCCCCTTTTATTATCAAAACCAATTTCATTTACTCTACACTTACCAGCACCGCTCGAACTACCCGCCGATATCGATAGCTATCACTTTGCGAACTATAATTTTCACAAGTCATCAAAGTTACCCAGTCAAGTTCCTCATGCTGCATCACAAAGTCCACCGAATCTGCTCTGACCAATCGGATCTCTCGGATTTCATAAGTGTAAACTTGTCCCCAAGAACGGATCATGATTTGGTCGCCAAACTTCAATGATTTTAATTCGGAAAACGGTCCGGGCTGGTTATAAGCATCCCAAACATGACCAGTGATAACGGTATTTCCATTAAAAGTGGGGAAAGCACTGCCTGTCAAATGTCCAGCATCATTGCCCAACCAAGTCACATCCCATTTATCATTCGCGAGAGGGATATTCTTGATGTCCATTTCTAAGTTTAGAATTGGAATTTCTAAAACCATGCCCTTTACATTTGTATATGCCAGATCTGAAGGTTGTTCAGGGAGAAGGGTGATCTTCCCCGGTGCAAAGCCAGTGTCTGGGAGTTCGGGGGGATCAAACCAAAATTCACTTGCAGTGGAAACTTCTTGCTCTCCCAGGTCATCCACATCACCGTCACCATTAAGGTCGGCATCGATCGTAGCCACATTTGTGACCCTTCTAATCCCATTATTTACATCCACTTTGAACAAGATATGTATTTCATGTAGTGCATCGGTTGCACTCGTTGCGCCTAGGTCTGGCCCAAGGTCGCCCACCCAAACAATTCTCCCCCGTGGGTAATTTTCAGTGGGGCCTTCATAATAGCAAAATTCGGTAGTTGTAATATCGGAGTAGTCAACACATGACACACCATTGCTTGTTGACTCATCCGGATAAGTATCTGGAAGAGGATATCCACTGGGTATGCCGTCGTCTACAAACAGGGTGTTTTCCGGAATCTCATCGCCTGCTTCAGCATTGATAGCCACAATATTGGTGTCATTGATCCAGATCACTCTCCAAAGCAATTGTGCTGCCCCACTGGAATCAAGCACTTTGATCCCAAATGGCGGGTCAAATAAGTTAGGACCAAAATCAATCGGAGTCGGATCATTATTGTTCGTCGGATCACCATCCGCGGGATCAGGATCTGGATTTATGCCATCTTGCGAATCATCTGTAACAGGATCTCCGGTTGGTGGGGAACCTGCTGCAGTGGCGGTGTTTTTAAATGGGCCGCCATTGGCAGGGATCACTCGAACAACTAATGTGAGCGTTCCATCTTCACCGCTATCAAGGGAATCAGTCCCGTCCAGCAAATCCAGGATCGTATTGCCGTTATATCCAGGCCAATTTACATTGAAGTCACTACTGACAATCGACTGAATCTCAAATGTGGTCGGGCTTGGGAAGGTCAGGTTAATATCATCCGTCACCTGGACACTATCCAGCGTGACATTTCCATAATTCTTTACGTAGATCTCAAAGGTAACATCCCATGTTCCGGGGCTAACTTTTTCAAGTGCGCTCACAAGCCTTTTTGCAGTTCCTATTAAAGGAGATGGGGAAATCGTTACTGTCTCATCATCCGGACCAGAAACATCATCACCTTGAGGAGGTGTACCAGTAGTGGTTGCACTGTTGGTGAACGATCCCGCGTCGACATCTGTTTTTGTCAAAGTATAACTGCCAGAGAATGTGCTGGTATTAACTATTCCAGGCGCAAGACTGGTGATTGGCCCACCAGAGATAGTCACTCCCCCAACAGTATCTGCAAGAGTAATGTCGGTCAGGGTTACATTGCCGATATTTTCGATGGCAAAGCTGTAATTGATTACATCCCCAATGTCTGCTACGGTGAAAGATCCAATTACAGTCATATCCAAAATGCCGGTCTTGGTCAATTCGATGGCAGGGCTTTGGGTTGCAATGGCTGTTTTGGTATCCTGATTAGAATCTATTGGCGTTGAATCGTATAAACCGTGGGCGCGGGCAACATTTATAACACTGCCGCCATCCATGTCTGCCTGGATCACTATGTAAGTGCCTGTGCAGGTCACTGTCGCCAACGGTGCAAGGCCCGCAGGTGTTGCAGGACAGGTCACCACAACTTTGTCATCGCTCACGGTGAAAATCCCGCCATCGCCAGCACCGATCAAAGTTACATTCCCCGTGTTTGTTAAAAGGTAATCATAGGAGATCGAGCCGCCAGCAGTGGTGTATGGGTTTCCAGCAGAAATACTCTTTGCTAACCCTAAGGATGGGTTAATTACCGTAAGGGTTGCTGTATTGGATGTTGCCCCAGTGCCACCTTCCGTCGAGGACACTTGGCCAGTGATATTATCTTTCTCGCCAATTGCTGTGCCAGTAACATCAACTGTAATCGTACAAGTTCCATCGCCAGCTATCGAACCATTTGAAAAGATTAGCGAAGTATCCTCCGCAAGGGGGTCAAATGTTGGGGTGCTAGAGTCATTACAACCCGAAGTACTTGCATTCGGAGGATTTGCTACCTTTAGATCCGCTGGGAAATTATCTATAAACCCAACACCAGTTAGGGCTGATGAGGTGTTTGGATTGGTAAGTGTAAATGTGATCGTACTGATTTCATCAATAAATATAGTAGTGGGCGAAAACTCCTTGGTGATGGAAGATGGTGCTAACACCACTAAGCTGTCGGTAGCTGAGTTTCCTTGCCCGCCATTTGTAGAATTTACATTATTGCTGATATTTACATAGCTACCCGTTTCTCCAGCGCTTACCAAAACAGCTACAGTGCAGCTGCTGTCGGTCATCACAGAGCCACCGGTAAGAGTTATTCTCGAGTTGGAATTAGTTGCAGATACGCTCCCTCCACATTGAGATGCATTGGGTGCAGAACTCACCGTCAAACCAGAAGGTAAATTATCTACAAAACTTACACCGGATAACGGAATTTCGTTTGTGGCAGGATTAGTAATTGTAAAGGTCAGAGTTGAAGCCGTCCCTACTGCCACTGGATTCGGTGAAAATGATTTGCTGATCACCGGCGGCAACACTAAGTAAACCGTCACCGTTTGATCAACAGGAGATGAGGGAACTGAAATGTCTCCCGAATCCTTTGCGGTGGCATTCGCAATGTTGGTTACTAATCCATCAGTAATATCATCTGCATCAACAGTGTAAGTTGAAGCACAAGAGACGTTTGCTCCCACAGCTAAACTCGTCACACTCCCACAAGAAAAGGCTGTCCCAAGAGGACTGCCAATATGGTCATCAGTGATCTCAAAGGGAGAATATAAGATTACGCTGCCCACATTTGTGAGGGTATAAGAGTAGGAAATTGTATCCCCAGCCTCAAGATAGCCAGTTGTCGATGTTGTTTTCTGAAGTTGTAATGACGCCAGAGGAACGGTAACCGTATCCTCGTTGGAAGTGACTGTATTTCCACCAGTGGTGGCATCTTGGGCGGTTGCGCTAGCGATATTGGTTACCCATTCGGCCGTTACATCATCTGCATCAACCGCATAGGTCACTACACAAGTAACTGTTCCAGTGGGCAATAATGGATCTGGCGTACTAGGACAAATTACGCCGTTAGCCGTATCATCAATAACGGTGTAAGGCGGATAAAGATTGGCATTTCCAGTATTGGTGAGGAGATAACTATAAGCGATCGTGTCACCAATTTTATTATAGCTAATGGTGCTGGTAGATTTTTCTAATGATAGACCTGTCCCATTGACGGTTAGCGTATCTGAAGCAGTATCGCCATCCCCACCATTTGTAGATGAGACTATCTCGGAAGTATTGACATACTCACCACCATTGGGCGTAGTGACGATCACAGAAACTGTGCAAACATCATCTGCAGGGATGCTTCCCCCCGTCAATGTGATTGAACCAGATGTACTTGTGATTATGCCGCTACACTGAGGAGTACTCGGGGAAGATGAAACGGATAATCCAACAGGCAGATTATCGATGAAGGATACCCCCGTAAGAACTGCCGAGGTGTTTGGATTAGTAATCGTGAAGGTTAGTGTTGAAGTGCCACCTGCATTTATTGGATTAGCATCAAAAGTTTTACTTATGGATGGCGGATCAATGACTTCCAAGGTATCAGTAGCTGTGTTTCCTGTTCCCCCATTTGTTGAAGTCACATTTTCACTGGTATTCACATAACTTCCACCAGATGCTGCGGTGACATTAATGATTACCGTGCAAGAATCATCGACTGCTATTGTTCCATCAGTTAGCGTGACCGAATCTGAGGTACTGCTCACCGTTCCCCCGCATTGAGATACATTAGGAACACTTGCCTGCACTAGGCCAGTGGGGAAGGTGTCTGTGAATCCGACACCAGATAGGGCTACCTCATTTTCTACCGGATTAGTAATAGTAAAAGTTAAAACGGAAGTTTCTCCAGCAGCAATTGGGTTGGCAGAAAAGGATTTGCTGATCACTGGAGGTACTACTGCAGTCTCAACTGTCAGCGTATCACATCCCTCTAATGCGTTAGAAGCATTTTGATCATTGATTAATGCCCCCAGCGGAATACAGTTATCGAAATCACCTGGTACTGCTCCCCCATCTGTATCAAGAATTACTTCCACTTCGATTGTACAAGTGTCAAATGCACCAAGGCTTCCATTTGTTAAAGTAATCGTATCCGAAGTAGCGATCACAGTGCCGCCGTTGCATTGGCTGGCCACAGGCGTCTCTGAAACGATGAGACCTGTGGGAAGCGTATCGATTACCCCCATGCCCGTCAACAAAATATTGCTGACATTTCGAATTTCTATTGACAGGGTGGATGTTTCTCCAGCAAAAATTGGATTTGGACCAAAATATTTTGTAAGGCTCGCTCCCGGCAGGTTTGTTAATGTGGCATCGGTATCATCGGGGTTTGTTGCGCCTTCTCTCGTCGTTACGCCCCCTGCAGGAATATTATTGGTCAAGTTGTTTTCAACATCCATACCAACTTCAAGGGTCAATTCACAATTAGCTCCTCCGGCCAATGTTCCGCCACTAAATGTGTAGGAAGTATCTCCAGGGTTTCCGGTAATAGTTCCGCCACAAGTACCCACATCAAACCGCGGGGGGTTGGCGATATACATGCCACCATCTGGGAGGCGTTGGGGTAAATCATCGGTAAATGTAATCCCAGTCAACGTAGATGTTTCTGGATTGGATAAGCGAATGGTGAGTACTGAAGAGGATCCCCCAAACGCTGTCACGGGATCAAAACCTTTTACTACCCTTATCTCCAGATCTCGAATATAAAGAACGTCATTTGTATGGCTTGTGTTTGAGATAATTGTCGATGTGCCGTGAACAGTGGCAGTTACATCCCCTCTATAAATATAGTTTCTGTATGACGTGCTACTTCCTTTACCCACAACATCAACTTGTACGGTACAAATTCCTGGCACATCAAGTACCTGGGCAGGGAGTACTCCCCCCGTCATTTGAAGGGACTGTGATCCAGCTACTGCAGTAATTATTGCTCCTGGACAGGTTGTGGCCACGTTGGGTGTATCTGAAATAATGATCCCGGCGGTGGGAGATCCCGGCAGGCTGTCCGTAAAACTAACATTGTCGAGTTGGTTTAAATTGGTATTGGTCAAGGTGATCGTCAATCGAGATAGGCCATCTGAGTCCACAAAATCTTGCGAAAAGCGCTTGGTAGCAGAGAGTCCACTCACATAAAGAGTTCGGGAAAATGAACTGCTAAGCGTTCTGTTCTCATCATTTGTAATATTCGCTGGTGAGACAGTATTGGTGTACACACCTGGATCATCACTAGTAACATAGACTCTCAGTCTACATTGCGTTCCTGCGTTGATCGTTCCCCCAGAATATTCTAATAAGCTGTCCCCAGAAGAAGGAGCCCAAGTTCCTCCAATGCAATCTCCATTTTGTGAAAAATTGGGGGAATCAGCCACATATACGCCTGTAGGTAGCGCATCAGTTAGCGTAAAGTTAGTTAGATTTGTATCTTGGGGAGCAGTTATATAAATAGATAATCTTGACCTGCCACTTAGCGGTATTGTCGAAGAGGAAAAAGATTTTGAACCAGAGACGCCGGTTCCCAGGGCATATACGGAAAGATTTGCATTGGCCGGCAATGTATTTGTAACCGTTCCTCCTGGCGATTCAGCTGTCAAAACCCCAGCAGGGATAGTATTTGTAAAGGTTGAACTTACCGCTGATGTGACAGTGAATGATACGGTACATGATCCGGGCGTACCCGACACTGCTTGCGGAATCACACCCCCAGTCAATGTAACCGAGGTGGACGAACTACTAATTACGCCACCACATTGTGGGGTGGAGGGAGTGCCAACGACTGTTAATCCCGCTGGCAAATTATCTGTAAAGGTTGCTGCTGTATAATCATTTTCGCTTGGGTTTTGAAGTGTGATCGTTAAAACGCTGCTGCCGCCCACCTGAAAATTAGAGGGGGAGAAATTTTTTGAAATGCCAAAATTTTGTACATTCAGCGGTGCATTTGCAGCACCAGGGTTCGTCACACTTTGATCTGTTTGAATGGCATTTGCAGGAATAATGTTGGTATAGACTCCGGGAACTAAAGATACTACGTTGGCTTTGATCGTACAACTGGTATTCGGCGCAACAGTCGCGTTACTAAGATAAAGAGTTGTGTCTCCGGGAATAAGGGGAGTTCCACCAGCCCCAGTTAGTTCCGCATCCCCACAAGCTGAATTCCAATCACCTGGTAATGGCGGACTGGCAAGTACCACATTTGCTGGTAGTGCATCTGAAAGAGAAAGGCTTGTAAGGGCGTTTGCATCGTCATTATTTATTATTCTGATCGATAAAACACTTGATTCCCCAGCCCAAATAGTATTTGGAGAAAAAGATTTCACAATGGATGGTGGGTTTACTTGCTCGATTGTGATAGTTGCACTGGCATCTGTAGGGTTAGTTGCCTCTACCGTTGTTTCCAGATCTATAACAAGCACAGCATTTAATGTAGATGCTGGAATAATGTTAATATGATTACTTGGATCAGATACAACAGAAGTTACATCTACCTGCACAGAACAGGATCCAGGCACACTGGTAGAGGGATCTTTTGCAGGGACGGTTCCCCCAATCAATGTTAAGGTGGTGCCAATTGTGGTTACCGTTCCCCCGCAATCATTTGATGCGTTGGGTGTCGCTGCAAAAAAAACGCCTGCTGGGAGTGTGTCTATCCAGGCAGGCGGGGCAGAGGAAAGAATAGCCTCATATACATTTGAATTGTAGATTGAGACTGTAAGGGTGGATACGCCGCCCATCGGGATAGCGATGGGTGTAAATTCCTTGTTCAATCCAAGTTCAAACGTGGGCTCTTGTGCTCGAACAGAATTATTTTGGAAAAAAGAAACGCCAATGAGAATTAAAATAATTACAAAGGGGATACGAAGTTTATTAACAATATTTTTCATTTTGGAAAATTTCCTTATTTTCAATACTCCCTCAATGGAAATCGGTAATTTTGTGAGGGAGAAGCCCAATATAGATAATATATTGCTTCAAATTAAACTAATTTAAAGCAGGGTGAAACAAGAGCAGAATAGTATGGGTTTAGTATAACTGAAATGTCCATTTAATTACTTACAAAACGGTAATTTATTCCCCCAAAATGAAAGATATTTTGGTATTTTCTGACGATAAAATTAAAGCTGGAAACTGCCATTGTTTTTGATTGCAATAGGACGAAATCTTAAATTGAATCTATGACGCAATTTGAGACAAAAAAGGAAACAATTAAGTTTTTTTAAGCAACTTATTTGCTGCTTTTTCCAGGTAGTCTTTGGCATAAATGGTATTTTCAGTTGAAAGTGAGAATTATTCAAATAACCTTACCACTTCAATATATTCAGTAATAATTCAAGATCATTTATAAAACCCTGCACCAGTTTATCCGAATCTTGAATTGAGGGATTTACTACTGCATAGGGTGGTCTATGGTTTGCACCCCTAGTTGTTGAAACAGGAAAAATTGATCCAACTAATATTTTGGTCAATAACGGTAGAACTTCTAGAGCCAGAAAATCTTTGGAAATTTAGTGTAGAAAAGTTGGATTACAAATCAAAAATCCCCATGATTTTAGACATGGACATGATGTTTTCGCCATTCGAAACTCAAATGATTTGAGTGATCTAAAAGCTATTAGTATGAATTTAATGCATGAGAATTTACAGGTAACAGATGGGGTTTATGGAATATTTTCTAATATTGATATTCGAGAAAAAATTACTGGAATTTCAAAAAACAATATGGTCAGGAATGATTTGCAGGGGATACTTGAGAACTTATTAATTGAAATAAAAAAAGGAACTAATTAATTAGTTAATTTCGATATGATTTGTGTTGGGTAACTATATATTCTCAAGCAACAAAAAAGACAAAACTTTATCACAAAATGTTTTGTACATTTCATAATTATTATTAATTCGACTTTCTGTATCATTAAACATTTCCATCGATTTTTTGATTACTGAGTTTAACCTTTTTACCTCTTCTTTATCAGTAGATTCTTCTACTTTCATTCTTAAACTGTCTAAAAACCCCAATTGATTCGATTTCACTTTATCAATATTATTAATATCACTAATTCCTATTAATCCACTTAAAGTAGTATCAGTAATGATACTCACGAGGATATTTTCGCTAATTAATTCTGATTGAAGAATTTCGTAACATTTGCGTTTAAATGCATTAAATGAAACTTCATCAATTCGTAAATCTTTCATCTTAAGGCCAGAATCTAATATTTCTGGTGTAATTGATTTATATCTTGGTCTAATTATTCTTTGATAAGCCCAGCTTAAAATGTTATCCCGATCATCCTCTTCCAGTTGATCGCACAACTCAAAAAAATAATCAATAGTATTAAATGTAATTTCTTTTAACAGGAGAATATGCGCTGGGTGCAAAATTTCCAATATTGGGAATTCACCAGATATATTATATTTTCTTTTTAAGCGTGATTTCCCTAAAGTTAATTTTTCAAATTCCGGCTTTTCCCATACTTTTATTCGAAATTTTGGTGAATTAGAGTCCTCATATTTTTCTAAATAATTTTTTGCGGAATTAGATAAAAAATTTGAGATTGCAAAAAGCACAACATTCACATCAGAAGCAGATGCCCAAGCTAACGCGCTTTCAAGTTTGCCCGCTGGAACTCCTTTTACATAATGCTTACATTCAACAAACCATTTTTCTACTTTTATTTCCCCATCTATTTCTGTAACTATATACTCACAATCAATATCACGACCATTATCTGAGGGACTTGAAGATAAACCAGTTCCTTTACGCCAGCTCAGATTTGAAAAACCCATTTCACTTAATAAATCGTAGCAAAATTCCTCAAAAGAAACATCATCTAAATGGTTTAAAGAGAAAGCCTCACTATTATTTTCTTGAATTGTTTTACTTGATTTCAAATTAAATTAGCCCCTTTAACTAATAAAATGTCAATTTGCGCAGTCCAATTAGACAAAAAGGTGGGCCCGGAAGGATTCGAACCTTCAACCAAACGGTTATGAGCCGTGCGCTCTGCCATTGAGCTACGGGCCCCACTTTAAACACACAGCAGGTAGTCTGCAGTAAACAAACCAATTCCCCCGATACCTGTCCACTGTTTACTACCCACTAATTAAATCAAGAGCGGGTGATGGGATTCGAACCCATGATGTCAGCTTGGAAGGCTGAAGCCTTACCACTTGGCGACACCCGCATACCGATAGATTCTACCTTGGAGAGAGAAGATGGTCAAGTCATGACCTAAAAAGCGGTATACTAAATCAATCTTAAAGAATTGGAGCCACATTTGAAAGCCTTAATTTTTGATTTTGATGGACTAATTATAGACACTGAAATGCCAGATTTTATTTCTTGGCAGGAAGTCTACATGCAGCATAATGTAGAGTTACCGCAAGAAAAATGGCTCAGTATCGTGGGCGGTTCTTCAGAATCAGACTTTGATCCACTCTCCTACCTAAAAGAAATTACCGGAAAAGAGATTAATGACGAAGAGATCTGGATCAAACGCCGCAGAAGTTATATGGAACATCTTGAATCTCAACCTATCCTCCCCGGTGTTGTCGACTATTTAAACGCCGCCCAGGAATTAGGATTGAAATTAGCTGTTGCTTCCAGTTCACCCAACACTTGGGTCGCTGGGCATCTCTCCCGATTAAATCTTTCCCATTTCTTTAAAGTGATTTGCACAGCCGACGATGTAGAAAAAACAAAACCTGATCCCGCCTTATTCCTCCTAGCCGCCGAGCGTCTTGAAGTAGACACTTCCGAAGTCATCATATTCGAAGATTCAACCAATGGTGTGAAAGCTGCCAACAGGGCAGGAATCTTTGTTGTTGCTGTCCCCAACGTGCTCACCGCCTCACTAGACTTCACCACAGCAGACATGCAATTGAAATCTTTAGCTCAAATATCGCTGGAAAACTTATTGACTTCTATCTCCTTATAAAAAAAGCCCACCTATTTGGCGGGCTATTATCTTAATGATGAATTATTAATTACTGTATAACTTTCGATGCACAATGCTCAAAGCTTTTACCTGGTCCACTGCCCGATAACTTGAGCGTATCAAAGGACCACTTTCCACCCACTTGAAACCAATCCCTAAACCAAATTCTTTCAAATGTTCAAATTCTTCAGGTGTATAGTAGCGGGCAATTGGCAAATGCTGGCGACTTGGCTGCAAATATTGACCGATCGTCAGAATATCCACATCCAACTCTCGCAAATCTCGCATCACATCTTCAACCTCATCCATGTCTTCCCCCAACCCCAACATGATTCCCGATTTAGTTAAAACCTCCGGGTCAATCTTTTTGGCATTCGATAAAGTTGCCTTTGTCCACTCATAGCTGTCCTGCGGCTGTACATATTTAAATAAACGCGGCACCGTCTCCACATTATGGTTCAAGATCTCTGGCCGGGCTTCCATCACAATCTGCAAGGCTTCGATACTTCCCTTAAAATCTGGAATCAAGACCTCAATGGAACAACCAGGGTGGATTTGGCGAATGCGCTTGATCACCATCGCAAAGATCGGGGCTCCCCCGTCTTTTCGTTCATCACGGTTCACGCTGGTGATCACCGCATGTTTGAGATTCATATTCTTGACTGCTTGCGCCACACGGAAAGGTTCTTTCCAATCCATCTCTGTGGGCACACCGTGTTTCACATCACAAAATCCGCAAGTCCGCGTACACACATCCCCCAACATTAAGAAAGTTGCAGTACCGCTGCCCCAGCATTCCCCCATATTTGGGCACATCGCCTCTTCACAGACAGTGTGCAATTCCTTACTGCGCATCAACGTTTTAAGTTCTTCGTAGACCTCTCCCTGAGGCGCCTTCACGCGAATCCAATCTGGACGGCGCATTGGGGTCGTATCAATATCTTCCGGTTTTACCCGGTCTCTTGTGGGTTCAAAAGGCATATCATATCCTTCATATATATAAATTTGTTTCCAAACGACAGTTAATTGTACCTGACCTACCCACAATCTTCAATTCGCTAATTGCTTTCTAAGGAATTTCTTACGTCTAGACCCCCCTACCCCACCCCGAAGTCTAACCTAAAATTTTAAAATTATTAGATTTATTATCCTTAAACAAAAAAAGCCCTCGTTTTTCAACAAAGGGCTATATATTATTCAATTTCAGTTCTAAAAAAGTTTCAATACCGCTTGTTCTGCCCAGGTGAATAAGGGGGTTGCAACCAAGAACAATGCAACAGTCGCTATTGCTGAGCCAGCCGTCACCACTGTCAACCAGTTATCCCGGACAATTTTTGGATCACCAGGTTTCATGTACATAATGATCACTAAGCGCAAATAATAATAGGCAGAAAACAACGAGGTCAAAACGCCTAGAATTGCCAATCCATAATATCCGCCTTCCATAATTGCCTTGAAGAGCAAAAACTTTCCCGCAAAACCTAGTGTTGGGGGGATACCCGTAAAGGAAAGCATAAAGATCAACATCGCAATTGCCAATGCCGGATATTTTTTCCCCAGTCCTGCATAATCCTCTAGCAATAAACCTTTCCCTTCCGCTTTTTCCAAAGCGATCACCACACCCCAAGATCCAAAACTTGTAATCGCAAAGGCCAACAAATAAAACAAGGCAGCTGCTACAGAACTTCTGAAAACAGCATCATCACCATAGGGCACGAATGCCATTAATATAAAACCGGCATGCGAAATACTGGAATAGGCCAGCATACGTTTAATATTCTTTTGTGCGATCGCAACCAAATTTCCGACCACCAGGGTAAGCGCAACCAAGCCCCATAAAATGGGCACCAGATCATCACTCAAGGAGGGGAAGGCAACCACGAATATTCGAATCAGCGCTGCAAAACCACCTACTTTTGCACCGACTGCCATATAAGCCGTGGCTGGGGTTGGAGAACCTTCATATACATCAGGTGTCCACATATGGAAAGGAACTGCCGCTACCTTGAACCCTAAACCAATCAAGATCAAAGCCGCACCCACCAATAAAAAGGTGGGGCTGTCCACACCTGCACTAACCGCGGTAACAACTTGCGATAAACCAGTTGCCCCGGTTGCCCCATAAACAAACCCAATTCCATATAGAATAAATCCACCAGCAAAAGCCCCAAGCAAGAAATATTTCATGCCAGCTTCTTCCGATTTTACGTTTCCCCGATAAAAAGCGGCCATAATATATAGTGGGATAGACATTAATTCTAATGCAAGGAAGATCACGATCAAGTCAGCAGCGGAGGCCATCAGCATCGTGCCCGCAATAGAGAACATCATCATGATGTAATATTCCCCACGGTCAAAGCCAAAACGCTTGTT
>SWCD01005376.1_pt1 | contig 31285 bp, 23 predicted proteins | sample 4693011 | NCBI WGS metagenome assembly SWCD01 (sample SAMN10267278, study PRJNA491770) | bioreactor metagenome | isolation source: DHS bioreactor inoculated with marine | place: Japan: Omine Ridge, Nankai Trough | reverse complement strand
TTTTTTGAAACTTCTCAGGTGTATCATACCTCCAATACCATCTTTTTCTGTTCATTGTTGTTTTTAAAAAGGAAGGCAATGAATCGAAAAAAGCTGGATTCGCAGTCTCTGGAATCGGAATTTTATCATCTTGGTATAAACTATCAACATATTTTGGCCAAAAATATTGCTCTTTGGAACCATCATCCGCATGTGGTGACCAAAACGATAGGGAAAGACAAAACGGAACCTCCTTATTATTTGATTTAATAAAATCAATGGCGTGATTACCGTTAATATCGGCCAATTGAATTTCCTTTCCATCCACTATTTTTGTGTATGGCCAGAATGTTTTTTTGCTTGAATCGAATAACGAATCCTCTATTCCATTATTGACCTTCACACCAAATTTACCAATCAATGCTGTTTTATACCCTGCTTTCTTCAACAAATATGGATAACTTTCATACATGTACTGATTTTCAATATTGGGCTTACCAAAATTATAATCATGGGTGCGTTCATATAAACCCGTAAATAAAGTAGCTCTACTTGCGGCACAAATTGGAGTTGTCACAAATGCATTCTTAAAGTACAGTCCCGAACGGGCCAACTTATCCATATTTGGGGTCTTTATAATAGGATTACCAGCATAACCCAAAGCATCCCAACGCTGATCATCGGTAAGGATAAAAATAATATTGGGTTTTTTTAATTCAGTTGTGGGAACTTCCTTTTCTGACTTGTTTTTACAACTCAAAAAACTGCCCAAAATGATTCCGGATAGTATGAAGATTATTTTTCTCATCCCTTTGTTTCTAATTAATAAAAATTAACTTTTTAAAACAGTTTAATCATTGATAGGCATTTCCCTAATCGAGTTCAACATTTTATGTAATCTCTTTATTTACCTGACCACTGCAACCAACCTGCCTTTAAGGCAAAACCCGAGGACGAGAAGTTTATACTCTAGTACATCCCCTTGGTAGAGCTGTACCACCTATCGGCTATCTCCAGTACACATTGCCACCCATTCACTTATCCCTTTTTGCCAGCCTCAAGATATTCTTTTAGGAAACGCCGGTCGTTCGCATCGGAATCCCCATATTCTTTTCTAATTTCTTTTAACCGTTTATGCATCATTTTTTGAATTTCGACATATTTTGGGTCGCCATAAACATTTTTCATTTCATGGGGATCCTTTTCCAAATCGTAAAGCTCCCATTCGTCAATGTCATAATAAAAATGAATGAGCTTGTACCTATCTGTCCTTACTCCATAATGTCTTTTTACCATATGTTCAGCCGGGTATTCATAATACGTGTAATATATGGCGTCTCGTAATTCTGTTTTTTCCCCGCTTACCAATTTGCGAAAAGATAGGCCCTGCATATCCTTTGGGACCTGCACTCCTGCATAATCCAAAAATGTAGGTGCAAAGTCGATGTTCTGTACCATGGCGTCAATCTTGGTCCCGGGTTTAATTTCCTTGGGATAGGAGATTAGCAAAGGAGTACGAAACGATTCCTCATACATAAACCGCTTATCGAACCATCCGTGCTCCCCCATATAAAACCCTTGATCCGAAGTGTACACCACAATGGTGTTCTTGTCAAGTCCGTTTACATTGAGGTAATCCAAGACCTGTCCCACGCCATCATCCACGGATGCGACGCTAGCAAGATAATCCTGCATGTACCGTTCATACTTCCAATGCATCAGTTCCTTGGGCGTCATGTAGGGATATTTTTTTTTGAAATCTTCGTTTATCGGGCGATAAACGGAATCCCAGGATGCACGCTGCTTTTCATCCATTCTACCCAATGCCCCATTAAAGGGCTTAAACAAGCCCCAGATGTCTTTTATTCCTAACTCGCTCAATATTTCTGGGTATATTTTTGAATCCCAGGATAAGTCCATTTTTGTCAGGATATTCATTTCGGCCATCTTGGCCGCGGTTCCCCTACCCGAATAATCGTCGAATAGGGTCTCAGGTTCCCTAAATTGCTTCTTCGTATATTGCTTATAATATTTTTCGGCAGGTAACCAATCCCTATGTGGAGCCTTTTGGTGGTACAATAAACAAAACGGTTTATCTTGGTCCCTGTTTTTCAACCAGTCCAACGCCAGATCTGTAGTGACCTCTGTAACGTATCCATGAATTCGCTCCTTTCTCCCATTAACTATAAAGTCTGGATTATAGTAACTACCCTGACCGGGAAGGACGGCCGAATAATCGAACCCTTGTGGCAGGCCGTCCAAATGTATCTTTCCTATAAGGGCGGTTTGGTACCCGTTTTTTTGCAATAATCTCGGGAAATTTTCTTGGCTCCAATTGAATTCCTGAACATTGTCAACCTTGCCGTTCAGAAAGCTGTGCTTCCCCGTAAGCATTACGGCCCTACTGGGGGCACACAGGGAATTAGTCACAAACGCTCGGGTAAAGATTGCACCGTTCTTGGCAATTCTGTCGATATTGGGGGTCTTATTGAGCCCTTGATGGCCGTAAGCACTTATGGCCTGATAGCCATGATCGTCACTCATTATATACAGGATATTCGGCCTATCCGATTTTTGTTTTGTGTTCTGTGCTGACAAATGGGCAAAGGCCACTACTATTGCCAGAAAATTCATGGTTACTTTAGATATAGTTTTCATTTGAGTATTCTTTAATGTTCAGCAGGCAATAAAAATCACATGTTCTGGTATATATTTCACTAAAATCTGTTCGTTTCGATAGAATGAAATTTGTTACGGACAAACTATTCAACTTGTTCTCTGTCCCAGGATTTATTTCAAACTTATTGGATATTATTGCCAACATAATACGCAGCGTATAGAAAATGTTCCCCTAAAGAGGTTGTGAACCTTGCTGCTATAAAGACAATTAACTATAACGTTTATGTCAATTGCTTCTGCACAAGTTACTTATCATCCGGGGTTCTTTTCTGAATTCTTATTTATAGATTAACTCTTTAATAGGAAATTAAAATAAATTATCACTATCAGCCTTAAATCCATTTGCTCCTCCTTTCAAAATGACTTAAACTGGTTAATATATTATGCATTTTTAAATACTACACCGTGATATTCATATTAAATGTCTGTGGTGTACATATAGTCCCTTATGGCATCTTGACGACAAAAAATTTATGTTTCCCTGGGACAAGTTTACTTTGCTACATCTAGTTCAACTATTAAAAGCAACTTATACACCCACCATATACCAGTTGTCTCGCGCATAATCTTGGAGTCTCCGAACGGCCTCCATATTTAATAATAAATTTTAGTAAACTATTTGTCTTTATTTTAGGATTTTCCAGTTAAACAGCTTGAACTGAAAAGCAAACTCCTATAATTAGAAATATCTGACCTAGAATCAATGAATGATTCATCGGTAGTTTAAACTCGTTCTGTAAAATTTTGAATTAAAGCTATCTTATTGTTGGCTTACCACTATCCTGTACTGTCCTGCTTCAAGATTAAAATTTTTATCAAACAAAAAAAAAGAACGAAAACAACTATTACAATAAACTGATTTATAAATAATTGTAGTTTGTTGTGCATAATAGTGTCGATTAGTGCGGAGAAAAATTCAATTAAAGGAGAAAACCAAAATAATCCTTGAAAAAAAATGCGGTAAAGTAACTGTTAACAATAAAAAAAGACGTTTCTATTTTGAGATTTTCCTTTCTATAGATTACGTATACATACCAAAAACCCTCCTCTTGGTTTTGTTAAAATATGTTTTTACATGGACGATGTTTTTGATACAAGTAAATATGAAAAAGTTGGGCTCTACCATTTACATTGAATCTCTGTCAATAAAGTTAAAAGGATTTTTAACCTTTCCTTTTACGTTATCTAGAATCATTTGAGCTGCGGTCTCTCCCATTTTCTGAAAATCCGTAGAAATGACCGTAATCCCCAATAAGTCCTTAAGAGGGGTGTCGTTATAAGAAATTACACCTATCTCCTTTCCAAGAACGAATTCTTGATCTCGTATCTGCTTAACTAAATTCACAAGATCCGATTCTTCTATCGTTATGAACAAATCGCCCTTTTTTAGTACTATGTCGTCATATATCATTTCCAAAATATCGAAATCCAAGCTATTTGTCGAACAAAACTTTTGAAAGCCTTTCAAAATTCGTTTTGGGTATGGGTATATGGACTTTTTAGGATAAATCAAGAACAATTTTTTGTAATTTGAGATTTTACCCAAACCGCTAATTAATGCGTTATATATATCGTTTTCAAAATCTTGGTAAATTTCAATTGCACTTCCCCTGACATCGAGTTTATTATTGTCCATAAGTATCAATTTCTTTTTGGGAACCTTTTCGATAGCCTTAATTATTTCCTGGGTTGCACTTATGTGGGTAAGCTCCTCTGTCCTGAAATGGGGCATGATAATGTAGTAGTCGTAAGCTCCTTTGTTTTTATCCAAGAGATTTAGAAATAAGGTCCTATCACAGTGGTAAATATAAAGGTCAGTATGTGAATTTACACCAATACTATTGACAAAGGAATTATAAATCTGCATTTTGTAAGTACTCAGTTTATTGATAAGGAAAAGAATATTTACTTTGGCTATAAGCTTGGTCTTAGTAATGTAAAAACCCTTGCCCCTAATAGATGTTATAACCTTCCTTTCCTTTAAAATATTATAAGCCTTTTCTACTGTATCACGAGAAAGATAAAATTCCTCGCTAAATTGATTGATGGAAGGAATCTTCTCGTCCATTTTAAGATTCCCGATTGCAATGTTATGAACGATAGAATCTACAATCTGACTATATTTAGGGACCCTCGAATTTTCATCTATATCTATTAGTTTGATCATGTTCATTTTTATGGATTTTAGTGACAACTTGAAATACTTTACAACCTAATTAAATTAACAGTTACAACAAATCTTTTATGGCAAAAAAAATTAGCAATCATGTTCAAACTCTATAAACTAACCACAAGATAATATGCAAGTCATATCAATTTTATGTTGCTTTATGCAGTAACCAATTTACTGCAAAATGCCCAATCCATTTATCTTATAAATAAATATTAATATAATTCTTACATCTGACCAGTACAGTACAGGATAGCCGGCACTAATCAATTTTCTATATTCGCAATTATACACTAACTATTAATGGAGAATGAACAAAAGCTTAAATAATTTTAAATACGTGAATTATCTCTGGGAAGACAAGAAATCGTCCGCACTTGGCGATGACCAGGTGGCCCTTTTTCTATATCGATCCAATATCCTGGGGGCAGACCTTAGGATTACCAACTATGGTGGCGGGAATACCAGCTGCAAGACCATCGAAAAGGATCCTCTCACCAATGAGGAAGTAGAAGTAATGTGGGTAAAAGGTTCCGGTGGCGATATCGGCACTTTGACCCGTTCTGGAATAGCCGGACTTTATACCGAAAGACTTCGCAACCTAAAAAACGTATATGATGGACTGCACGACGAAGATCGTATGGTGGGACTTTTTAACCATTGCATTTATGATCTGGACAGCAAGGCCCCATCCATAGATACCCCCTTGCATGGACTTTTGCCTTTTAAACATATAGACCACCTTCACCCCGACGCCCTCATCGCCGTAGCGGCGGCCCAGGACAGTGAAAAGGTGACCAAAGAGATTTGGGGGGATACCATGGGATGGGTGCCGTGGCAACGTCCTGGCTTTGACCTGGGACTTCAATTGGAAAAATGCCTGAACGATAATCCAGGGATCCGCGGCATAGTTTTGGGAAGCCACGGGCTTTTCACTTGGGGGGATACTTCCTATGAATGCTATATGAACAGTTTGGAAGTCATTGAAATGGCTTCGGAATATATCGAAAAAAAAATCGAGGAAAAAGGCAGTGTATTTGGTGGACAAAAAGTAAAATCGCTTCCCGCTGAGGAACGTTTGGAAAAGGCCGCACAATTAATGCCTTTGTTGCGTGGACTTTGCTCTTCCAAGGACAGAATGATCGGTCATTTTTCCGATAGCGATGTGGTGATGGAATACATCAACAGTAACGATTTGGAAAGATTGGCGCCCATGGGAACCTCTTGTCCGGATCATTTCCTTCGAACCAAAATTCAACCTTTGGTGTTACAGCTTGGCACGGATGAAGATGTACGCGATGCCAAAGCAACCCTTAAAAAACTGGATCCTGCTTTTGAGGCCTACCGACAAGAATACAAAAGTTACTACGATACCTGTAAGCGGGACAACAGTCCGGCCATGCGAGACCCCAACCCCGTAATCATTATTTATCCAGGGGTAGGAATGTTCAGTTTTGCCAAGAACAAGCAGACCACAAGGGTGGCAAGCGAATTCTACATCAACGCCATCAACGTGATGCGGGGCGCAGAGGCCATTTCAGCCTATACTTCCCTCCCACGTCAGGAAGCCTTTGACATTGAATACTGGTTGCTGGAAGAAGCCAAACTTCAGCGTATGCCCAAAGAGCAGCCTCTATCCCGTAAAGTGGCATTGGTAACCGGTGCCGGAGGTGGTATCGGAAAGGCCATTGCCGACAAACTTGCTGCCGAAGGTGCCAATGTGGTACTTACCGATATTGCAGAGGATAGGCTTAAGGAGGCTTTGGACACCTATAAAAGGGATGTTGCTTCCTATGCAGTTTGCGACGTTACCGATTCGGATTCCATTGCCGGTGCCTTTAAAAAGGCGGTAATCGATTTTGGCGGTGTGGACATAGTTGTTCACAGTGCCGGACTCGCCATTTCCAAGCCTTTAGAGGATACCACGGAAAAGGATTGGAATTTGTTGCAGAACGTATTGGTCAAAGGCCAATTCGAGCTTGCCCAACAAGGCGTTTCTATTATGCGCAAACAAGGGCTAGGCGGGGATATAATCAGTATTGCTAGCAAGAACGGCCTGGTAGCCGGACCGAACAACGTGGCCTATGGCACCGCCAAAGCGGCACAGCAACATATGTCCCGATTATTGGCCGCCGAACTGGGTGGTGATAAAATACGTGTGAACACCGTAAACCCCGATGGGGTCATCGTGGGAAGTAAGATCTGGGAAGGCGAATGGGCCGAGGGAAGAGCGAAGGCCTACGGAATTACCGTAGAGGAACTACCCGCACATTACGCCAAAAGAAACCTTTTGAACGAAATCATTTATCCCGCCGATATTGCCAATGGAGTTTTTACCTTGGTTGCGATTCTGGATAAAAGTACTGGAAATATTATAAACGTGGACGGTGGAATGGCCAACTCGTTTGTTAGATAATTTTATAATGAGTTGAGTTGGTTGAGTTAGTTGTTTTAGAAAGGCCTGTCAGGTTTAGTCTACCTGACGGGTCTTCACTCTTAAATCAAATCCAATAAACAAAATCTTAATATAAATGAATTTAGACAAAGAAAAAATAAGGGCAGAGAACCAAAAAAATAGCGCTGCCCATAATGAAAGTTTTGACTGTCTATCCAACTCTTTGACGAACCAGGGAATTGATATTGCATCAGTTATTCAGAAATTAGGGGAATTCCAAGTTGCTATTCCAAGCTGGGCCTTGGGTGCCGGAGGTACTCGATTTGGACGTTATGGCTTCTATGGAGAACCCTCCACTCTGGAACAAAAATTGGACGATGTTGGCCTTCTTCACGCCCTTACACAAACGGCTGGGGCCATTTCCCTTCATATTCCTTGGGACTTGCCGGAGGATTATAAGGCCATAAAGGAAAGGGCTAAATCGCACAACATAATTTTCGATGCCGTAAACTCCAACACCTTTCAAGATCAAAAAACCTCCAAGGTGAGTTACAGATACGGCTCCCTGAGCAATTCATCTAAAGCCTCAAGGGATATGGCCGTCCAACACAATATCGACGTCATAAAGATCGGAGAAAAATTGGGATCCAAAAGCCTTACAGTTTGGTTGGCGGACGGTGCCAATTTTCCAGGGCAGTCTAATTTCCAATCAGCTCTTCAACATACACAGGACAGCCTTCAAACAATTTATTCCGAGCTACCCCAAGATTGGAAAATGTTTATTGAATACAAGCCTTACGAACCAAATTTCTATAGTACCGTTATCCAGGATTGGGGAACTTCATTTATGTTGGCCAATGCTTGCGGCGAGAAAGCCTTTACCTTGGTCGATTTGGGACACCACTTGCCAAACACCAACATTGAGCAAATTGTATCCACTCTTATGTGGAAAGGAAAATTGGGCGGTTTTCATTTTAATGATAGTAAATACGGGGATGACGACATTACAGTAGGGAGTATTAAACCTTATGCATTGTTCCTAATCTTTAACGAACTGGTGTATGGTATGATGAACAATCCACAAAACCCACCTCTTGCGTGGATGATAGATGCCAGTCACAATATTAAAGATCCCCTGGAAGATCTGATCCAATCCTTGGAGGCCATCCAAGAGGCCTATGCCAAGGCGCTGTTGATCGATCGCGATGCCTTAAAAGCGGCCCAGCTGGAGCATGATGTAGTACAATGTCAAGAAATCCTTCAAAATGCCTATCGTACCGATGTTAGGCCATTAATCGAAAAATCAAGATTGGACAACGGGGGAGCAATCAACCCTTTAAAGGCCTATCGCTCCTTACAGGTGAGAAATCAACTGATAATGGAGAGAGGAAAAAATTCTGTAGCCTCTGGCCTATAAAATTGAAAGGTTGATTATAAATCTGGGACCCAACAGGGCAGGTATATCAATTTGAAAAAATTATAGTAAGGAGAATATTAAACGCATTAAAACTTACTCAAACTTAAATGTTTAGAATTATTTTTTAAGTTTGATTTGGCCCTTGACTTAACGTTTTGGAATTATGAAAAAGGTAACGGCTGTATTCGACATCGGTAAGAGCAACAAGAAATTCTTTCTTTTTGACGAGGATTTTCAAGAAGTGTATCGGGAATACACTCGATTTGAACTTGTCAAGGACGAGGACGGATATCCAACCGAAGACCTCCATGCCCTTCAAATTTGGTTAAAGGAAGTATTTGATAGGATTCTCCAAGCCAAGGAATATGACATAAAGGCCATCAATTTTTCTACCTATGGAGCCAGTCTAGTCCATCTAGGTGAAAATGGTGAAATACTGACCCCCTTGTACAACTACACAAAACCATTGGATCCGGCCATCGTAGATTCCTTTTATGAAAAATATGGTCCGGAAATGGAAATGACAATTGCAACGGGCTCACCAAATTCTGGCATGTTGAATTCAGGAATGCAGCTGTATTGGATCAAACATGCAAAACCTGATATTTTCAAAAAAATTAGATTTTCCCTTCACTTGCCACAATACATCAGTTATATATTTACTGGAATCCCCATAAGCGAATATACGAGTATCGGTTGCCATACGGCCATGTGGGATTACGCAAAAAAAGACTATCACGGTTGGATATATTCTGAAGGCTTAAACAAAATTCTGCCTCCTATTGTATCCACCGAGACCAGCGTTAACATGAACTACAACGGCAAGCGTATCCAGATTGGCGTTGGCATACACGATAGTTCCGCTGCACTCTTGCCCTATGTTCGGAGCGAAAAGGATAACTTTATTTTGGTTTCCACAGGTACTTGGAGTGTTGCTATGAACCCTTTTTCACAAAAACTTTTGAACAGGGAAGATATAGAAAATAATTGCATCAATTATATGAGAATTAATGGAAAACCTGTAAAATCGGCACGTCTGTTTCTAGGTAACGAATACAATATCCAAACAGAAAAACTTGCACTGCATTTTAACGTTCCAAAGGATTACCACAAAACCGTGCGTTTTGATCATGACGTCTATTTGGAGATTGTTAAGGATTTTGAATACCTATTTAAATGGGAGAGTTTTTCCGATGTAAATATGCCGGCCGAAACAAAATTTACCTACGACAAGTTCGAGCATGCATACCTCCATCTAATGGTCGAATTGGTAATGCTTCAGGTTGAAAGTATCGAGGCCGCTGCTGGAGGGGGACCCATTGAAAAGCTCTATGTCGATGGTGGCTTTAGCGATAACGATGTATATATTCAACTCTTATCCCATTACTTAAGGAATATGGATCTCCGTACTACAAACTCTTCCTTGGGTTCTGCGCTGGGTGCGGCCATTGCTCTATCGGATACTAAATTGAACTCAAAGTTCTTGAAACAGAATTATTCATTAAAAAAGCACGTTCCATTTATAATCAAGTAAAAAAGAATGGTCAACAAAATTAATCCTAGATATCCCTCCGTAGACGACCTAAGAACTCGGGCAAAAAAAAGAATCCCCAAATTTGCCTTCGAATATTTGGACGGGGGTTGCAATGAGGATATTGGCCTTGCTAGAAATACCTCGGAAATCCGCAAACTGCTGTTGCAGCCAAGATATTTAAGAAATAAGGGAACCAACTCAACAAAGACCAAATTATTTGGTATAGAGTACGATGCACCATTTGGCATTGCCCCCGTAGGACTGCAAGGATTGATGTGGCCCAATTCCCCACAGATCTTGGCAAAGGCTGCATTTGACCACAACATTCCATTTGTCCTGAGCACGGTTACCACTATGGACATCGAAACGGCGAGTGAGCTTACTGAGGGAAAAGCTTGGTTTCAGTTATACAATCCGGTAGATGAAGCAGTTCGAAACGATATTATGGACCGTGCAGAGGCCGCTGGTTGTTCCGTGCTAGTGCTCCTTTGTGATGTCCCCACTTTTGGCTACAGGCCACGGGATATCCGGAATGGCTTGGCACTGCCCCCAAAAATGTCAGTGGCGAATATACTGCAGATCCTTGGCAAACCTTCTTGGGCCATTAACACCTTAAAATACGGTCAGCCTACTTTTGAAACGCTAAGGCCATATACCCCTGAAGGGCTAAACCTAAAACAATTGGGTGCATTTATGGATAAAACATTTTCTGGTAAACTAAACGAAGATTTAATAAAACCTATCCGGGATAAATGGAAGGGAAAACTGGTATTGAAAGGCATTGCATCCGAACAGGATACAAAGGACGCCATCCGGATGGGATTTGACGGGATCATCGTTTCCAACCACGGAGGCAGGCAGTTAGATGCTGCTGAGGCGACCATAACCACATTGCAGCATATCACCGAAAAATACGGCAATCAAATCGAAATTATGATGGACAGCGGTCTACGATCCGGACCAGATATTGCCCGGGCCATGGCCTGTGGGGCCAAGTTCACTTTTATGGGCCGTTCCTTCCTTTATGGCACAGGCGCTCTGGGCAGTGAGGGGGGCAACCATACCATTAGCATGCTCAAAGTACAGTTTAAACAGGTCATGGAACAACTGTGCTGTGAAAGAGTGGAAGACCTGCAGAAACATCTCATAAAACCTTAGGTATTTCTTGAACCCATTAGAAGCTAGAAACAAATGCCAAGAATAACGAAAGTTTGAAAAGGATTGACTTTTATCTTTAACCATTAACAAATATCAACCAAATGAGCCAATTTCATCAAGAGGAAGAGAAAATCGAAGAAATCGAAGGGAGGGAATTTGAAAGAGAGCCCGTACCGCAATCAAAGTTAAAGGGCTGGAAAAACTTTTTGGGCATGTACGCCGGGGAACATGCTGCAGGAACCGAATTTGTAATCGGTCCCCTGTTTCTCACGGCCGGAGTAAGTGCTTTTGACCTATTGGTTGGCTTGCTCCTCGGGAATTTTTTGGCCGTGCTCAGTTGGCGGTACCTTACCGCAGAGATTGCCGTTAAACATCGTCTAACACTTTATTATCAGTTGGAGAAAATCTGCGGAAAAAAATTGGTCGTAGGCTATAATCTGGCCAATGGCGTCCTCTTCTGTTTTCTTGCGGGCTCCATGATCACAGTATCTGCTACGGCAGTTGGAATCCCTTTTGGTATGGAGATGCCAAAATTGACCGACACAATGCCCAACGGAATTACTTGGATCGTAATCGTCCTGATATTGGGAGCCGTTATCTCCATTATCGCAGCCAAGGGTTTTAACACTGTGGCCAGGGCAGCCAATTGGATGTCCCCCATAATCGTATTGGCTTTTCTCGCCTGTGGTATCGTCGCTCTTGGCCAGTTGGAAGTACATTCTTTCAGTGATTTTTGGAAAATCTGGGGCGAAGGATCGGAGCCTTTTCCAGGCCAAATAAAATATACTTTCTGGCATGTAGCATTGTGGTCCTGGTTCGCCAATGCAGCCATGCACATAGGAATGTCCGACCTCTCGGTCTTTCGTTTTGCCAAAAAATCTACCGCCGGATGGACCACCGCTGCGGGAATGTATGTGGGCCATTATATGGCTTGGATCGCCGCTGCATTATTATATGCCGTTTATATAAAATCGCCCGAGGCACAGGCCCTATTATCCCATGGGGAAGCACCCTCGGTGGCTCCAGGGCCATTGGCCTACAATGCCATCGGTGTACTTGGGATCATTACCGTGATTTTGGCCGGTTGGACCACCGCAAACCCCACCATTTATAGGGCAGGACTGGCATTCCAAGCAATCATACCAAAGCTTTCTACATTTTGGGTAACTATTATCGCAGGTACCGTGGCCACCATAGCTGGACTGTTCCCCGCCTTTGCCATGAAACTTCTGGGATTTGTAGCACTCTATGGCTTTATATTGGCCCCAGTGGGCGCCGTTATCGTATTTGAACATTTCTTTGCGGAAAAAGCTGGAATAATCAAAAATTATGCAGAAGCGGCCAACATCAAGTTCAACACTGCCGTTTTATGGTCATGGGCCATAAGTTTCGGACTGTTCTACTTTATCTCCGTCCAGTTCGACGTATTCCTCTCCTTTGTAACCCTTCCTGCTTGGTTGTTATGTGGAACATTGTTCTTGCTTTTCAGCAAAAGATTAAATAAATATGAAACTATAATTAATTAAGAAATTTAGTTATGATTCTCAAATATATAATTTCAGATAAACGGCTAGAACAGCTGTTACGATAAAAGATGTTTTTAGGCATATTCATAAGTATGTCGATTTTTATTTAAATTTGGACAGACAATGACAACCAGTACTTAGAATCGTTAAATATTTGCAAATGGAGACGGAATTGGAGGACAGTTTGGGATTTTAAAAAAATCTAGTTTTATTGAGTATGAATATTTATTTAAAGGAGGCTGTTTAACATTGAATTTATCGTTTGGAATTCACAAAACTGCAACAAGGAAAGTGAACTATTGCAAGGAGCACACCACCACTAAGCTAAGCCCAAGACTTCGAATCCATTTAGCTATAAACCAGTAAACACCCTATATATTTTAGTTGAAATTTAAAATCAAAAAACTAATATCTAAACATCCCCCTTTTTTACACACGGACCGAGGAATGGAATTTTCATCATAAAAGTTCCTTGCTCTTCTTTCCCCTATCCACAAAAAAAAGCACCCGTTAGGGTGCAAGAGTCGATAAGAAAACTACATTACAAAGCATTGTACATCTCACAGAAATACGATTGCACACCTTCCCAATGCCAATATAATCCATGACCTTAAAATAAATGAAGGAATCACCTCACTTTCCTTTATTGCGAAATACCATGAAATTTAGGGATGTTTTGAATTGGTTTAGTTTGTGAACCTACTTTTCCACCTTCCTCGGGCTCCGTATCGTATTTCTCGTCCAGGTCAGTGTTGATTTCGACAAGTCTTTTTTGAACTAGTTCCAACTTTTCGTCCTTGTCGAATTCCAGTTCCAATATCCTTTGGTTCGCCTTGATAGATTTTCTGAAATCGGAGATAAGATCCTTCTGGGTCTGTATGGATTTGGGTATTTTGGAGAGGGAGTTGTGCATATAGTCCGCAAGGCTGTTCCAATTCGTAACTATTCTTTTGGACCCATATCCATATGTGGCATTTTGAGTGACTACCAAGAGTTGGTGGTGGAGCTTGTCTTCAACATCTAATACTAAACTTGTACTTGCAATTGAAAGAACGGTGTGTTGCCCAGCTTCTTCCTTTTTAGCATGTAACAAGTTATTCAATCCTTCGCCCAGTTTCATCACATTTGTAGAATCGGTTATTCTCAACACTCTACCCAATTCGAAATAATAGTATTCCTTGTCAGACAACAATTTCCACAAGGGAAGGTCCTTTTCAAGATTGGTAATATTCTTGGTCGTTCTTTCCAGTTCCGATTCATAGAAGGCAATATTGTTCTTCGCCTCCAATCGGTTTTTCTTAAAAATCGACTTTTCCAGTTCCAGTTCATCCAATTGCTTGCCCAATTCTTCCTTCTCCAGATATAACGGATCATTTTTGGCCACCGCCAACAAGGTCTTGTAATCGATGGATCCTTCATCATTTACGGGCCCCATATCCAATCGGTTGAACTGAATGGTGCCATTTGTCAACTGTTCTATAAAGTTCTTTTTTATGTTTACGTTATTGAGCATCAGGGCATCGGTACAGTTCTCCACGATATAGAAGGAAACCACGACCTTATTTTGATATTGCTCCTTGGCACCGATATTTCCCTTTCGCACTCCCCTACCATTGCGCTGGTCGATATCAGTTGGTCGGTAGGGAATATCCACATGATGGATACGCACCAGCCGTTCTTGAATGTTGGTGCCGGTCCCCAACTTCTCGGTCGATCCGATGATGACCCGGTATGTGCCATCGTTCACTTTTTTAAAACATTCCAAGCGTTGGGTATCGTTCTTAAAATCGTGGATGAAGACCACTTCTTCCTTTGGAACATTAAATTCCTTGATCAGGATACGCTTGAGTTCGTCATAGATATTGAACGTATCCTTTGGCACGCCCAAATCTGAAAATATGGCCTGGGTTCCCCTGAACGATTCGGTTTCCTTATAGGTCTTGTAAATTTCGGAAGCTATGGTCCTCAGTTTTGCATCCCCAGGGTCTTCCAAATCCTGGTTCAACAACCTTGGGTCGATGGATGCATTGCGCATATGATGGAGCGCAATTAAGGATAGCGCACTTTTTTGATCTTCGGTATAATTTTTATCCCCATATAACAAACTGCTATCCCCCAGCCTCAGGAATTCCTTTATCCGCTCAAAATATTCCAATTGGGCCTGGGTGGGTTTTAAGGTATGTACATCCAATTGCATATCGGGCCTATCGATCTGATGGGTCGTCCCATTAACGATAATGGAAATTTCGTTGTAGAGGGATGACAGCAATTTCATCTTTTTGAACGAACGGAATCGTTCCCGCACTTTATAATCCCCTGAGACCGTAGGCTCGAATTCGTATGACTTGTTTGCGAAAACCTGGGCCCATTGGTCGAACGAGGTGATATTCATCCTTTCCATCCGATGCGGAATCAAATATTTGAACAGTACGTAAACCTCGGTAATGGAATTAGATATGGGCGTGCCGGACAGAAACGTGGTCTGAAAATCCCTTCCCTTCGTCATTTGCAAGGTGCGTATGGCTACCAAAAGGTTCTTGCTGCGTTCGGAGCCTTGGGAGGTATTCAGTCCGGCCACCCGATCATGCCGGGTAGTGTACATGAGATTCTTAAATTTATGGGATTCGTCCACCATAATGTGCTCAAAACCCATTTGTTCAAAATTGAAGTTCTCGTTTTGCTTGTTCTGGATCTGAAAATATAATTGCTGCAAGGTGACGTTCAAATTCTCCCTGCGCTGTTCCAGGCCTTTGAGCACCCGTTTGCTAACACCGTACCGATCCCCTTTTATTACGCTAAGGTCACGTTCCAAATTCTCCAGTTCTTCCGAGATGATCTCATGGATGATCTCCGGCGATTGGGGAATAAACTTAAAGGTGTCGTGGCTCATCAACACCACATCGTAGGAACTATTTTTTATCTTTTTGAAAAAAGCGTTTCTCTTAACCGGTCCGTTTACCACCTTGTCATGGGCGACCAATAGTCTCATTGATGGAAAGGCATTTAATAGCTCACGTTCCAATTGAACTATGGTGGATCGCAGGCCTATGACCAAGGTATTCTTGGACAATCCAAGTTCCTTTAGTTTTTGTGCCGTAAGGGCCATATCCAATGTCTTTCCAAAACCGACTTCTTTGTTGACGAGCAATCCTTGATTGATAATAATTCCGGCCACGGTATCCCTTTGGCTCTTATATGGTGTAAAGTGGCGGAGACCTTCGAACTGTAAATAATCGCCATCGTATTTCGGATTCACTTGTGCGTCATAAGTCTCATAAAAAATATGTTCAAGACGCTCTTTGATTTCGGGCTTACTTAGGATATAAGTGTTGAATTCTTTATACAACAAGTCGAATTTGATACGGATTTCCTGCATTTTGGCCTTATCTGTTCTCTTTCTTTCTTTGGATCCCTTGGATACATACGGGATTGTCGAGTTCAGTGCACCTTCCAGTATGTCCTTGAAATTATAGTATCGATGCTTGGTCTGTACACTGAACTTTTTAATGTACTCGTAATCTGCCTTTTCAATTTTGACCATGTACCTTGAGGTGCTATCGTTATAGGCAATATGCACAAAAGAATTGTAGGTGTCATAAATGAAGGCCTGGGTATATTCTATGGGAAACCAAGGTTCGTGCAGTTTTATATCCAGATCCTCGAAAGGCGTGATAGGTGGTCTTACCATTTCCAAGGCCAATATGCTTCGGTCTAGATAGGCTTTGTCCACATAGGACCTAAAATCGCCAAAATCGTTTTTGCGATAAGCATTCAATTTTTCATAAATGGTTCCGGACAGGAACAAGAATTTTGGGGAAAGTTCCCACCCGTCAGGGCAAGGGTTTAAAAATAAGAGCTGCCTGTCCAAGGATTCCTTGATAATCTCGTCCCTGGACATTCCGGTGTTCTGGACCAAGGAATCGATGTCGATGCGATTATACTTGTTCAAGGAGAAATAGATCGCATCCTCTATACTTAGGATCTTCAGCGGTTCCGCAATTTGCTTTTCCAATTTCCTTTGTGCAGGAAACCTGCTCAATATCCCGGCCTTGATAAAAATGCCATCCTTGGGCATTTCCAAGTCCAATATCAACGGTCCCTGAATATCCAGGGTAATAAACGGATAGTTGGCCTTGTCGTTTAGTTGGCCATATTGAAAATTGAAGGCATCGTATTGATAATCGAGTTCGTCCCTTATTTTTTCCCTGTCTCCTTCCTCGCTACTTAAAAGCCTTAAATAGGTATTCCGAAGTGCGATAATTTTTGACAGCTTATCGAACTCGATGGGCTTTACCTGAAGATGTTCCAATTCGTAATCTTCATTGACCCTGTAAACCTTTTGCCGTTCGATAGTCAAGTTTCCTGGTCTCAAGCCATTCCGACCCTGGAATTCGGGGGGTTGATCCTTGATTTTGTTCTCTTCGATTGGTTCAGGAAGTGGTACAGGCATCGATAAGGACTGTTCCTTTTCCAATCGCGGACGAATCTGGAATTTCAATAGGGCTTCATGGATATGGCTTGCCATTTGCTCAATGCTGCAATCCGGTTCCACCGTATAATCCTGGTTGTTGTAAAGCCCACCTTCCACAGGTGTTCCCAATATTTGATCGGGAAATTCCAGGAAATAGGAATTCATCTCCACCTTGTTATCTCCAATGTTATGTTCCGAAGTACTTGCAAACAGAGCGTTGATTTCATTTTGTTCAATCGTTGTCTGAATATGGCCGTTGTTCTGGAAGAGTAAAATATCCGAAACTATCGCCGTATTTTCTTGGGCAAAGGCGGAGTTTGGCAAGCGGACCCCTCCCAAAAAATTATTGGTCCGCACCAGGTATTCCCGAATGGAGCCATATTTCCTTTTATCCATAAAATTCTTGGTACATATCAAAATGGATATACCCCCTGGTTTCAGGGAGTCCAGACTTTTATGGACAAAATAGGAATGGATGTTCTTGCTTAATTGCCATTGTAACGGGTGGTCCTGGAGGCCCTTATCGAATATCTTACTGGCACCAAAAGGAACGTTCCCTATAACCAGGTCATACTTTTTGGTCGCATCCGTCTGGTCCAAATTTTCAAAAGGAATACCATAAATCGTGACATTGCCGGTATTATGGAAATTATGCTCCAGAATACGTACCGTAAGGATTTCCTTTTCAAAGGCGGTAAATTGTGAGGAAGGATAGATTTTTAAAAGTCTGCGGATAAACACCCCATTGCCCGCACTCGGTTCCAAAATGGCATTAGGATCAAAACCTTTGTTCGTTCTTAAATAATCCGTGATAGATTGAACAATAATATCCGGAGTATAATACGAATTAAGGGAACTTTGCTTTAAACTGGCCAAAATGATCTGGGCATAATCCTCCCCATAATACTGCTCCAGCTTTCCCATAAAAATGGGCCTCTGATGTTCGTTCTTAAGGATATCGAAAATGTTTCCAAATCCAGGGTTGTTTATAAAAACATGTTGATCGGGATTAGATGCATTGAGTGCATCGAGGGTCTGGATTATTTGATCCAGATACCTTTTTTTTGAGTATGTCATGAGTGTGCGAGTTAAGGAATTTGATCGGGGCGTTATATCCCCATGGCTTTATTTATATATACATGCTTCATTGGTTATTGTATTCAGTTTAAAACTTTGCTATCAATTTATGGACATCCTCGATTTTGCGAAGATTGGCCTTGTTCTCTCTTCTTTTCAAATGGGAATTCCCGGGTTACAGTCCCAACCCGTTTTGCCATTTTACCTTCCTTTCCTCTAGGCGATACAGTTCCGGATCAAAACCGTTGGGATAACAATCAGGATCATATCCTAGCGCTTCTTCTTTTGATAATAAGTTGTAAAGAGGTACTGGCGACTTAGGTTCCCCGTCCTTAGTAACAGTATATGGCGTGCCATCAACAATTTTATAAATGTCCCCGCATTTGCCTTTCAGTATTTCCCTTCCCTGGGAATCTTCCAATCCCGTTTCGTAAAGATCTATTCGATGTTCCATATTATTGAATTTTAACTATTTGCTTGTTTTATTACTTTTTGAATTCCGAATATGACCAAAGCCATTTACGAAAATTGAATATTTCGTTATACCTTCCTTCCTATTGTTCTACTACCGTGTCCAATTTTAATTTAATTAGATGGCCATAGATGTCTTTCTTCAGATTTAAGGACGGTCGCGGGTCTATCTTAACGTCGTTCTTCATCACCTCATAGTGAAGGTGATAGCCGGTGGAACTGCCCGAACTCCCGACCGTAGCAATAAGATCATGTTGTGCTACTTTTTGGCCTTCGTGGACCAATACTTTGGAAAGATGCCCGTAAAGACTCCCAAATCCGAAGCGATGCCGAATAATAATATGGGTGCCGTAGCCCTTTTTTGAATAAATGACCTTTGAGACGATCCCTGTGGCGGATGCATAAACAGGTTCGCCAGATTTAGCGGCCAGGTCAAGCCCGAAATGCTTTTTTGTCCTTCCGGAAATGGGGTGGATACGTATGCCGTAACGGCTCGATAAATAATATCCCCCTTTCTCCAATGGGACGGCCGAAGGAAATTGCTCCAGCAGTTTTGGACGGTATTCCAAATAGGTTTCCAAGGGCTTTATATAGGAATAATCGGGGATTTGATAGAGAAAGGAAACAATGCGTTCCTCAATAGCGTTCAACAATTGTTCACGCTCTTTTTCCACCACAACACTATCCTGTAGGATAGTACCAGTACTCAATTTAAGACGTTCCCCATACTGTTCCATAACAATAGTATTGTCCTTAAGTTTTTGCTGGGAAAACCCAATGGCCCTTGGCACAATATAGAACAGGCAAATAAGGACCAAGAAAATAACATAGATCAGATGTTGCCGGTCCTTAGTATTTAACAACTTCGGAACGCCCCTACTTATTTTTTTTCCTATCCAACTTGTCAATTCAAAAAAATTCATATATTTGTTATATATTTACAAATATATTATTTATTTACATATAAGCAATAATTTTAAAACATGGATCAAAACTGGCTGGCAGACGACGATAGAATACACCTTCCCAACCTTGTGTCCCACTTAGGGTATCAATTGGTCGGCAAGGAAAGGACCCATCAGATATATAGGCATGCGGGCATTGATTACGTTGTCATATCTACCGGGAAGGGTTTTCAATACTATAAAACACAACGGCCCCAGGAGAAACTTTCTGCCTCACATCTCATTTTGGAACATGTATCGAAAACCGAAGGTGTTCAAAAAGAAATGGTTTGGGACAAGGCGGATGCCTTTTATACAAAAGTGCTGGAAACCAAAACATTGTTGTTCGATGACATCTCCCAAAATCCTCTAGAAAAAGTTCCTACGACCTTTAATCATTTCATGTTGTACGCGTTCCCATTAAACGAAGAAGTGGAAGGACTAAATGCTGAATTGGACAGCTCCCCGCCCTTTTCAGGGCGCGTTCTCCAAGATGATGAAGGCTATCCACTATTTCCCTTGTTCAATATTCAAAACGAGATCTGCGGCTATTTTGTGGACCAGGGGAAAGGAGTGCAGCCTTATAAGGAATCGGCAATTAAACATTCCCTATGGTATTCGAACATCCCCAAGTCCATAGAGGGCCTGTTTCTCTTCAAGGACCCCAAGGAGGCACTGGCCTTCCATATGAAGTTCCAACTGAAAAATGTGGTTTATATGGCCTTGGGAGAGATCAATACCCAGACCACGGAGATACTTTTCCAGATCCAGCGTCTGACCAAAGTGGACAAATTGATCTTAAGTTTTACAGGGGATAAAATAATAGAGGGTTATCTAAGGGACCTGCATTTCATTTCCTATGTCCAAGGTTCGGATTTTAAGCTGGGACTTACCGATAGGGACATGTTATTGCGCTTTCCCATGGGGGAAGAGAAGCCCTTTTCCAGATTTTATGAGCATACCCGAAGGTTCAACAAGGAACTGGCCCAAAGCTTTTTAAAATACAACAGGATCATCGACCAGAACAGGCTGAACCAATATAGTATTATGGTTTCCAAGGATGCAGGGAATATCAAGGTCCGTTTGCCCATGGAGACCAATGCCATCAAACTTTTGGTCTGGTCCTATTATAAAAATTATCTGAACAAGACCATCGACATTCTCAAGCCCACTACCGATAATTGGCACGCGGAATGGGAAATGGAGAAAGGCCAACTTAAAAAAGGAAAGGAGGTGCAATTGAAGGAATACAGGATAGCACTTTAACAAAAAATGGAAAAAGGACGCTCCCGCCCTTTTTCCTTCAAATTCCGTAACTAGCAAATCACTCCTGATTTGAAAGTTGCACAAATTTACTCAATTTCAAATTCCTTAACAATTTAAATCACTCAGAAATGGAAAAACAAGTAGAAAAAGTCTTCGTAAAACTCAACCAGACCTGGCAAAAGGGCGAAGCGGTAGCAATCAACGATGCTACCTACAAGGTAAAAACCTCGGACAACCAGACCTTTGAAGTCCCCAAGGGAAGCGACTTTATGGAACCTCAAAAGTTTCCCGCACAACGCTTCGCCATGGGCGAGGCCAAGGAACGATTGGAAGGCGCCTATATCAGTTTTGAAAAGCTTCCCGAAAACGTTCAGGATGCCATTGTAAAGGGAGAGGAACACCTTCTCCGTACCGCTTACATCAAGGACGGAAAACTCAACGAGACCGTCAAGATGGTACAAATGGTCTATAGTCCGACCTCAGGTTCGCGCCTCGATGTGCAGATCAAGCGCAAGGAACCCGTAACCTTGGACAAGGCCAAGGCGTACAACCATCAGTTTACCAAGGCCGAATTCGATAAAATGGTCAATGATGAGAAACATATTGCCTTTACGGGAAGTACCTCCGACGGGGAGATGTTTACCAAATTGGCCTATTACGAGCCAAAGGTGAACGATATCCGTACCAAGGCCGCATTGACCGCAAATACCTATCTGTTCGGTCAGCAATTGACCCAGGAACAGGCCGACAACATGAACAAGGGGATGGAAACAAAGATTACCCTCAAAAAGACCAAAAGAGGGCCCATCACCTATTTGGTAAGCTACAGCCCCAGGGCGGAAAAGTTTATCACCAGATCATTGGAAAAAGCAAAGCTTGCCGAACTCGAGGTAAAAGAAGCCGTGACGGTCAACTCCGAAAAAAAAAAGAGCGGGCCTAGACACGCGATAAGCCTTTAACAAGGCATTCATTAGCAAATCAATGGCTGGCACTCCCTGTGCCGGCCATTTAAACCCTTCCCATGGACAGCCCCGACTACAACGAAGATCCCGAACGCTACAAACAATTGATATCCCAAATCAACGGGAGCGTCAATTTTCCGGCGTTCCTGCAACAGAATGGATATGATCTGATAAAGCAAAGTGCGGGTTCCATGGAGTTCCAGAACGAAGTGGACCGAATCGTACTGCAAACGGAACGGGAGCCCACCACCTATTTTAACCGGAACGACTCCTTGGACAAGGGACTGTTCTTTAAATATTTGTTGCAGCGCAGTCCCAATTTTTATAGTGCCGTACAGACCGGGCTCGAGATTATCCACAATGGCCAAGGGTTGGAACCTAAGCGCATTCAAATTAAAAAGACGAAAACATCTCCAAAGTCCCTGGAAGAAAACTTCAATATCGTGCCGTTATGGAATTCAGATTATTTAAGGACCTATCGTGGCATTTCACTGGCTACATTAAATAGCCCGATCTTTAAAGACCGCATTTTTAACGCCTATCATATAAGGGATACTGGTGGGAAGATTGCCAATACTGCATTTCCCAAGTATGACTGGGAAGGAAGACCTAAAAATTACGTTCTCTACAATAGGCCCTATAGAAGCAGACAGGACAATCAACTAAAAAAGTTTCGATTGGTCGTGAACGATAAGGACCACTACCTTTTCTATTCGAGACCCATTTCAGATCCGGCCAGGATCGTGTTCGGGGAAAGTGCCATAGACCTTCTCTCCTATCACGAACTTCATGGAAGATCCGATAATTTTTATGTCTCCTTTGGTGGGAACGTCTATGATAGAAAATTGGGGTTCTTTGTTAAACTTATAGAACCTATGATAAAGAATAAGGGTATTGAGCTAAGATCCATTATGGACAATGATCTTAAGGGCCTAGAGTTCGACATTAAAGTTTTCTCGGCACTTATAAATCGATTCAATCCCAACATCTCGATCGAGACCTCGTTCGGGAATGGGAAAACATCCATGAATATCCATTATTCAGGAAAAGCAATTAGATCTCTGAACCATCATTCCAGGCTACTGGATGAAAAACTGATTTCAGTTTTTGGAGAGGAAAAACCTCAAATGGATCAGACAACATGCTTAAAGTTACCGGACAAGCTACTTTTGGAGTTTCCATTAAAACGATTGGCCAACACAGTTACTTTCGGAAAAAAGACCAATGCGCTCGAAACTATTCCAAATACCATCAATGCATTGTACCTGCCATTCCAGACATCCATCCATAGATCGAACGGAAAGGATTGGAACGATGATCTGCGCAATTTCACCGAAAAAAGGAATGAAGCAATAAAGGAGAATTATAAAAATACTAACTTACAACAGCAATCATTATGAACGTCATGGAACCATTATCAACGGAATTAAAGGACAACCAATATTATGTTTCCCTATTGGATGAGCTGATCACGGAAAACGATCTTGAACTAAAGCATAGGTTGCAAAAAGCGGATATATACGGCCGCTTTGTCAATGAGCAGGCCGCAATGTTAATGGATGATACTATAGCCTATCGGAGTAGTAACGGGGTTTCGTTCCCTTTGGCCTCTTCTGCAATCCTCGAATCCTGGAAGGAAAAGATGTTCAAATAGTCGTATCCCGACCTTTGCAACCTATTTTACCATGCAGGACAAAAATTTGGCATTCTCGGCGATGTTGCTTTCAGTATGCATCTTTGCGATCATAGGTTATACGACCTATTATCCCATTTTGCACTACGGCCAATGGGATTCCAAAATTTCCGAAATAACCTATCGTTTTCTAATTAGGTTCCGGCCCCTGCATAATCCCTTGATCAGCAGGGGCATGTTAATAATGTGCATCGTTGGGGCGGTCCTATTGTACAACCCCAGAAAAAAAGAGGGCAGGACGTACGCTACCGGCTTTTTATATTTCGGTCTCGGCTGTGTTTTGTTATTGGTTTCCGGTTTCATGAGTGCAACCAATATTGGCATGATACTGAGCTCTTTGGGACTATATGGTTTTGGCTTTCTTTTTACCGTCTCCGGAGCGGTACATCTTTTCCAGGTTATGGACTTTGCCAACGAAGCGGAGGAAGACCCTTTTAACGACGGGAACGAATCCTTTAGGCAGACCGAGAGACGAATCGACACCAAATATTCCGTCAACATTCCCTATGAATACAGTTACAAGGGCAAGATTCGCAAGGGATGGATCAATTTTGTCAATCTTTTCCGTGCCCTATTGATCATTGGCACTCCCGGAAGCGGTAAATCCTTCGCCCTGATAGAGGAAATCCTGGAACAGATGATTGAAAAGGGGTTTACTTTGTTGATCTATGATTTTAAGTTCGATACCCTCAGCAAGATGGCCTACAACTACTGGGTCAGGAAGCGGGAACGGTTGGAAGCCTCCAAATCTGAAGAGCTTGGAGCAATGCCCGAATTCTATACCCTGAGCTTTGACAACATTGAAAAATCACACCGTTGCAATCCTATCGATCCCTATTTGATGCAGAACCAGACCGATGCTTCCGATGCCGCCACCATTATTATGAAAAACCTCAACAAAGACTGGATTACCCGCAGCGATTTCTTTTCCAAGAGCGCCATCAGTTTTGTTTCTGGCCTTATCTGGTACTTAAAGAAGAAAGCGGAACAAACGGGGAAGAATATCTGCACCCTCCCCCATGTAATCACCCTGTCCACGGTCAACATCGAATATCTATTGGAAATCATGATGCACGAGGTGGAGGTGCGCAGTTTGATGATCCCCTTTAAGGATGCCATGGAGCGACAGGCCGGGCAACAGTTGGCCGGACAGACGGCAAGTGCCCAAATATCCCTATCCATGTTGGCCAATAAGGAAATTTATTATATCATGACGGGAAACGATTTCCGGTTGGACATCAACAATCCCAAAAAACCCAAGATCGTCTGTATCCAGAACAATCCAGATCGCTCGGAGGTTTATGCGGCGCCCATCGGGCTATATATCAATAAGATACTACAGGTGGTCAACAAACCGGGGTGCAGGCCTATGGGGCTTATCCTGGACGAGCTACCCACCGTTTTTATCATGGGGCTCCGCAAGATCATAGATACCGGAAGGTCACATTATGTGGCCACCGTACTGGGCATACAGAGTATTACCCAATTGATCGCCGATTATGGCAGGGAACTGGCAGAGGTCATTTTCGACAACTGCTCCAATGTTTTCAGCGGGGCGGCCAAAGGGGAAACTGCCAGGAGGATAAGCGAGATATTCGGGCGTATCCACCAGGAAAAAAGGAGCAAGGCGGTCTCGGGCAATGACACCACGGTCAATTTCAGTACCATTCTTTCGGAACTCCTGCCAAGGAGCAAGATTACCAGTATGTCCACCGGGCATTTCGCGGGAATCGTAGCGGATACATTTGAACATCCCATCAAACAGAAACTTTGTTTCGGATTGATCAGGCCCAATATGGAGTCCAAGAAGGCCCAAGGTAAACATGAAATCCCGGGACACACCAATTTCAGAAGCGAGGACCATGAAAGATTGATCGACGATAAAATGAAACTGATGCAAGCCTTGAACTTTTTTGAGATCGTCCGAGGCATCGATTTCCAACAATCCGATTATCTTGGCTTTTATACGGTATATCTAAGGAAATTTGCGGACGAACAATACTCCAATACCATAAAACGCATGCAGTTCCTCAAGCTTGCGATGGAGCTTAAACTTTTTGACCATTTGCAGCAGTTGGAAGAAATCGTGGGAAAGGATAAAGATTCCCTTAAAAATATTGAGCAATGGATAAAGGGCATGTTGGACCAGATTTTGGTGGACAGGGAAATCGAAAGGAGGTTGGATACCAATTTTCTACAGGTCATTACGGATATCGATATTTTGGTAAAGAAGGAATATCGTGAGTGCACCGGAAAGCAACTTAAATCTGCCGTATTCGACAAGGAAAAATTTGTTGGACAGGACGAGGATGAGAAAGACGATGAGGCCATTGGTCAAGATTTTATGAAAAAATACAACAAACGCTCCAGTAGGGAATTGGCAGGTGATTATTTAAAACTATTTGGAATTCCTACTTTTGAAGATGTTGCCGCGGTAACCAAAACGGACGAGTTCAGCGATTTAATCCAGGAAGGACCGGAAACTTTATTTTCCAGCTATCCGGTAGAAATGGCCGAGAGCGATAATTTGATTCAAAATAAATAATAATGAAGGATATAGACGAAATCATGAGGGCCTCCGTGGAGGACTTTAATTACATCGGGGAACGATTGCGCATCATCCGCGATGAACTGATCGACAAGGACTCCGGTAACAAGCGGACGAGTGCCTTTTCCAGAAAGACACTTGCGGAACGTTTTGACATGGATTACAATACGTTGGCCAATGTTGAACGGGGCACCGTATCCCTGACCACCATAAAATTGGTACTGTACTATTATACCTTGGGCTATAACCCTATGTGGATCCTTTCCCCGGACAACGAGTTTATCCCCAAGCACAATATTGGGGAGAACGTGGTCTATCAGGCAGACGTACAGGATGATTACAAGGAGCTTGAATCCTCGATAGTAAATGCCTTGATGGAGTTCAAAAATAAAATTTAGCAAGTGGTATCACAAGTTGTGATACCACCTAAACTAAAGTAGAATGACGGAGCTAGTACCAGAAAATATTGCCCAGACCATACTTTTTCTAAGAGGACATAAGGTGATGCTCGATTTTCATCTCGCACAACTCTACGAGCTTGAAACGAGGTCCTTAAAGCAACAGGTAAAACGGAATCTGGACAGGTTTCCGGAGGACTTTATGTTCGAGCTAAATTCAAATGAAATCAATGACCTGGTATCACAAAATGTGATACCACATACGAGGGTACTGGGGGGTGCGGCCCCAATGGCCTTTACGGAACAAGGGGTGGCCATGCTTTCCAGCGTACTTAGGAGCAAAAAAGCTTTGGATGTCAATATTGCGATCATGAGGACTTTTGTCCAATTACGGAAACTATTGGAGTCGAACAAGGAACTCGAAAGACATATCCTGGCCTTGGAACAAAAATATGACCAGCAGTTCCAAGTTGTTTTTGATGCCATAAAAAAGCTTATTGTGAAGGAAAAGATGCCACGAAAACAAATTGGTTATAAAAAATCAATCTCCTAAAACTTGAAAGAAACCGAATAACTATAATCCTACATCCATCATGTACAAAATTTTCGTTCATTTCCCGACCCTAGAAGATTGCATGGACAATAACATCTCTTTTCCAATCGAAATGCCATTTGTTCCAAGGTTGGGGGACAAAATATGGCTGGACAATAAAGATTATGCCCATTTGGAAGAAAAAGTTGAACAAAGTGATTTTTTAAGAGAAAAATACAAAAGATGGATGATAGGAAAAAGTTGTTCCTTTTACGATGCCTTTGTTGTTATCGATGTGGTCTGGTGGAGTACCAAAAAGGAAATCCACATTGAAATGGGAGAAACTCTAAATGAGCTGGAAGAAATGTTGGAAGCAGAAAGCTGAAAACTCAAACTAAATAGAATATGTTGCAAGATGGCTTTAGATCGGAGAAATACAGTGATGTCCTTAGTAATCTCAGGGATAATGGGTTTCTGAATAATGAAGATGTGGAAATTCTGATGAAGGAATATACCACTACTCAAAAAATTATGCTTGACGGCATAAGTCGGGAAAAGGCAATCATCGTGTCCGAAGCATTGATCGATAATTACAATCGGAGCAAGCCCAAAAAAAATTCAAAATAGCGATATATTTTTAGTGCACTAATTTTATTTATTAAAAGATAAAATGGTTATTTTATTCCTTCTCTCAATTTTTCCTCTCTATAATAAAGGTTAATATGGTCCAGCAGTCCCTCCTCTCCCTGTGGCAATAACCGATTAGCTATTGCCAGTATCTGGCGTATATATCCTTTTTCACTTCTATCAGAAATTTCATCACATAATTCCGGGTCGATTACCTTCATAGCTAGATGTAGCATTGCTCGTACTGTCAAGATTAAATCCATATGATTATCAACATAAAAGAGACTGACCTCAAATTTATCTGTAAAGAATGAGTGAGGTTTTAATGTTGGGTGATGGTCCATTGCGTGGTAATTTAAACTATGGATTAGTTTTACTTCGTTCGCTTTCATAAAACTTAATTATTTGGGTGAATTTATTTTTTCGTTATCCGATCCGGTCAGCTTTTTGGTTACTTTCCCATAAAGTACAATTTACAATTGGGAAGTAGATTTAAGGCCAAATCTAACACCCTCCAAACACTGTCCGTTATTGTTGCAATTTGATTGGCAGGTGCCAATAAGATTCCATTTCCGTCCAAAATAAATACTCATATTTCGTGAAGGCTCGCAATGTTAAACAACAGATCATTTTTGTCCCTAACCTCTAAGAAAGCCATGTAAGTACCTATCTAATTAATTGGATACAGATTCTATGGCCCATCAAGATTTTGGTATAGCTAATTTCATTCGAGGTTTTTAGATTTTTCTTGTTTTATTTCATAGACTGTTTTCTCTAAGGTTGGCATTGGGTTTCGATATCCGGTATTATACGCCGTATCTTATCAAGGAATTCCATTTCATCATAGGGAATTAAATTAAGTACGTACCCAAGTACTTCTCGAATGTTGTGTTCAAGTTCAGGAACAACTCTATTCGAGGAGTAATCCGCCTCCAAAGCAGTGATACATACCTTTAATAGGTTGGAAATCATAAAGGAGGTTTCCAAATAGCCCTCGGTGATAAGTTTTACGGAACACAGTTCCTTATTGGAGGGGTTGCGTTTTATTGTATGGAAATGCTCCTTTGCCAATTCCCTTATTTTATCCAAGGTGTTCATTTCGACCGATTCCAGCCTTCCTACTTTGGAAGTGCCCTCTTTAAAGAAAGGTGCTTTTTTGGTTGGTTCCCGCTTTTCCGAGTACTTTCGACATTCCGCTAATTTACTTTCAAACAGTTTGGTAACTATAGTAAACATTCGATTGGCTTTTTCCTTTATTTTTTGAATTTGGACAATGTTAATATGATAATTGTTTTGGTATCGTGTTGTGATATAGGCCTCGTCCAAAAGTCTTAATAGGGATAGTTCTTCCTCTATTTCTGTCTTGAAAAGACTGCCAAGTTCTGGTACATATAACTTGATGTAAGTTTGATGTTCTTTGATGCTATGGCATTTCCGTTCCTTACCCATTATAAAAAGTTCTACTGTACGGAACCACAGTTCTATATTTTGGTGAAGCATAAAGGCGGCATGTGGATAATTTTCCTTTTCAAGAAAAAAGGTGGCCCCTTCCATGAAGACATGCATTTTCTTAAGCTCATGTTGGAAGCTTGAACTTGTATTAATCAATATATTTTCTTCGGGAGAATACCTGTGGAATACATCTATCTCCTTATCAGCATTCTTGAAGATCATTTTTCCCCATGTGCACCCATTAACAAAGAACAGATTTCCTTCCCTCAACTGCTTCTCAGCGTATACAAATGAAAATATTCGGTAGAGATAATTGGTTTGTTCCTGAAATATTTTGGCGACCATGGATGATAGTTCCTGCGTTAATGAAGAACAATTCCCTTTAAGAATCACTACTAACAATGTCTTAGAGGTACCTTCTATTTTAACCATTGATTCGTAGACATACTTAATTTCCAGAAGAGATCGAAGATTGTCTATAATCTGATTTTTTTGGTAATTAATTACATCTTCCATTTGTGTCCTTTTAATTGATTTTTAATGAAGACTAAAAGCCATGTTTTGAAAACAATCTCCAAATAGTGTCTATTGTTTATACGATAGTGTAGAAAAACGATACTAATGTATTTAAAATTAAACCAAATACAAAACAAAAGTGTAATAATTTTATACAAGATTATATACTTTCTAAATTTATGTAATCAAAAATCACATTTTAGATGACTAATTTGGGCCTGTATTTAGCTAAAAAATCAATTAATAAGGCGGAGGTTTCGAGAAGAACAGGTTTAAGCAAATCCCGCTTAAGTCAATTGAGCTCTAACGAATCTACCAAACTTCGCGTTGATGAACTTTATTTGATTGCATTGGCAATAGATGTGGATCCTAGGGAATTATTAGAGGAGGTGTGCAAGGGGCTTAAACTACCAATAAGTTAAATATTTCTGGGAATAGATTCTTCTTGTCTAAATTCAAAGTAGTATTTGAAATCTCCGATTTTCTATGTATACATGTTAAGTTGAATATTAAATTAACAAAGTGACTACCTCGCATATAGGAAAGACATAATTAATGGAAAGTAGTAATACCGAAATAATTTAAAATAATTAGTGTCAAATATAAATATCTTTTAATTCATTGATTTGCTAGTGGTGTTTTTCGGGGTTTGACTCCTCTAGCCTTTGCAAGTTTTGAAGTTTCCATTGAATAGGCATATTCATGAGTAGGTCGATTTTAATTAAATACTGGACAGAACGGATTCCGGCATTTTTTATGATTTGATAATAGAAAATAGGTTTACATGTAGTCCTTGGGACGTTTTGGCACTGATTTTTTCAGGACTGGACATACCATCGGCCTTGCAGATCGTTGCCCCCTAAGCCGCTTTTTCCAGTGCCTTGGCAGCCATCCGCCTGCCAATCTCCATGGCGTTGCCCGTATGGATGCCGAAGAATATCCAAAGGGCTCCGGTTTACTTAGTACGGGCCCTTATTCTTTTCTGGTAGTATATCTTGCCCTTACCAAAACTGCACTCCAGCCTGCTTTAAGTCTATGGGGTACCGTAAGTGGCTCTCGTAACAGGTGGCGTCCATGGTAACGGAGCTCTTGTCCTCCATGTGTTGGGACCAATGTTCGTAGAAGGACTGTTGTACCCTGTCAATGTCAAGTCTCCTGGCCTGCTCGCAGCGGATATGCCGGTCATCTTGAAATTCGCCAGCCGGTCGGAACCCAGTTAGATATCGCAGAAAAACTGCCAGTCAAGGTTCCCGTTGAGCTGTTCCATAAGTTTGCGGTCCGAAGATCCGGAATAGTTCTTCAGGAACATAAAGGCCAGTTTACCCTTGGCGGAGAAGATGGACCTAGGGCCCTTTTTGTGCTCCCCCAATTTGAAGGCCGTTACCAGCTCGTCCCAAGGTACTGCGATATAGATCTTGCCCAGTGGCTATTTCGGAGTGACCGTGCCACCCATTTCGGTCAAATGGTGCC
>SWCD01001082.1_pt1 | contig 31295 bp, 21 predicted proteins | sample 4693011 | NCBI WGS metagenome assembly SWCD01 (sample SAMN10267278, study PRJNA491770) | bioreactor metagenome | isolation source: DHS bioreactor inoculated with marine | place: Japan: Omine Ridge, Nankai Trough | reverse complement strand
TTGCAATTCAAATTCTTTGTCTTCATCAATCGGTTCAACCATATCCTTTTCTTTGAAAACGACTTTGTAAATTTTATTTTTATCGTACTCGGTTAATGATTCTAACTGCTCAACTGAAATTTCTTGATGAGGTAAAAAATCAAATATTTCCTGCGCGCCTTTTGAAACGTTTCCGTACCCGCTAAATCCAACCACGAGCGGACAAAGTTCATCTGGTAAATTTACTTTTTTAAAATCACTTGCAACTTCTTTCAGATGATTTTTTGCATCATCAATATCATCATATTCATAAGCTGGTTTAATTTTTAAGAATGGTGTTTCATAGCCCAAAGCGCTGTATCGCTGTCCCATTCCATGAAACGTATCGATCATTCCGGCTAACCCCGCAAACTTCCCGAAGAATACAAGCCGCCTTCCATTTTCATCGGTTATACACTCATAGTCAATTAACGTACACTTTAAGTCAATAAATTTTTGCAGCATGGGCATATTGTATGGCTGCCCTTTTATTGTATGAGAAAATTCAATGTAAGTTTTATTCGGTTTTAATAGTTTTATCGGAACCTCTTTAACGGCAAATACAATGGGGCACTCACTTAAATCTTCTTTAATAATTCCTCCCGCATTCAAAAATTCCTGGTCTGAAAAAGCCCGCGTTTTGAATGACTGAAGCACCGTCTCAATTCCAAAATTTTCTTTTAATTTTTTAACATGTTCAGGAATAATCGGTACTCTTCTTTCCCAAATATTTTTATCTTCTCTTCTTACCCCAATTATTTTTTTCATAGATTCTCCATAAATGTCGTACATATTTTTCTAAATTGAATTGATGAATCTAATAAAAAACGACATGATTGTCACTAAAACAAATCTTTAAATTAAAATAAAAAAACCCCGCTTTTGGCGGGGTTATTAACAAAAAACTAATTATTAAACAAAAGATTATTTTTCTTTATCTTCATCATCAACTACTTCGTATGAAGCATCTTCAACTACTTTTTCATCTTTTTTCTCTTCACCGTCTTTTGGCGCTTTTTGCTCCTGCTGATCTTCTGCTCCCGTATCTGCACCAGGTTGTGCTCCTGCCTGCTGATAAAGATTTTGAGCAATATCATTCCATACTTTATTCAGGCTTTCAGTTGCCGATTTAATAGCATCGGTATTATCAGTTTTTAATGCTTCTTCCACTTTTACAATTTCAGCTTCAAGTTTAGTTTTTGCTTCAGCAGGAATTTTATCCTTCATTTCTTCAATCTGTTTCTTTGTTTGGAAAACAAGGTTATCAGCTTGGTTCCTTATTTCAACAGATTCTTTTTTCTTCTTGTCCTCAGCTGCATGTTCTTTAGCTGCATTTTTCATTTTTTCAACTTCATCTTCCGATAGTCCACTAGAAGAAGTGATTCTAATACTTTGCTCTTTTCCTGATGCTTTATCTTTTGCATAAACATGAAGAATACCATTTGCGTCAATATCAAAAGTTACTTCAATTTGAGGCATTCCGCGAGGTGCTGGTGGAATTCCGTCAAGGTGAAATCTACCTAAAGTTCTGTTATCAGCAGCCATCGGTCGTTCACCCTGCAATACGTGTATTTCAACAGAGGGCTGATTATCCGCAGCGGTTGAAAACACTTCACTTTTCTTTGTGGGAATCGTTGTATTGGAATCAATCAGTTTTGTCATCACGCTACCTAAAGTTTCAATTCCAAGTGAAAGAGGTGTAACATCAAGTAAAAGAACATCTTTAACATCACCCGCTAAAACCCCGCCTTGTATAGCTGCGCCAATTGCAACAACTTCATCGGGATTTACACCTTTATGCGGTTCCCTTCCGAAAACTTCTTTTACAATCTGTTGAACTTTTGGTATTCGTGTTGAGCCACCAACTAAGATAACTTCGTCAATTTGTGATGCGCTTAGTCCTGCATCTTTTATTGCGTTTTTACATGGAGCAATTGTTCTAGCAAATAAATCATCAACAAGCTGTTCAAATTTTGCTCTGGTAATATTTATATTCAAATGTTTAGGCCCATCTTGTGTTGCAGTAACAAAGGGTAAATTAACATCTGTCTGCATGGAAGATGATAATTCAATCTTAGCTTTCTCTGCAGCTTCTTTTAATCTTTGAAGCGCCATAGGATCTTTTCTTAAATCAATACCTTCCTGCTTGTTAAATTCATCTGCTAAATAATCAATAAGTCTCTGATCAAAATCATCGCCGCCTAAGTGAGTATCACCGTTCGTTGATTTAACTTCAAACACGCCTTCGCCTAATTGAAGAATTGATATATCAAATGTTCCGCCGCCTAAATCATAAACAGCAACCATTTGTTCTTTATTTTTCTTATCCAAACCGTAAGCCAATGCTGCGGCAGTCGGCTCATTTATAATTCTCTTAACATTTAATCCCGCAATTTCTCCGGCATCTTTTGTTGCCTGTCTTTGTGCATCATTGAAGTAAGCAGGTACTGTTACAACAGCTTCAGTAACTTCTTGTCCCAAATACTCTTCGGCGGTTTTTTTCATTTTTTGTAAAACCATAGCACTAATTTCCGGTGGAGAGTAAAGTCTGTCATCAATTCTAACTCTGGCAGAATCATTATCCCCCGCTTCAACTTTGTAAGGCACTTCATGTATTTCTGTTCCAACTTCACTCTTTTTTCTTCCCATAAATCTTTTAATTGAAAAGATAGTATTGGTTGGGTTTGTAACTGCCTGTCTTTTTGCAGGTTGACCAATAAGTCTATCTCCATTTTTCGCAAATGCAACTACAGAAGGAGTTGTTCTTCCACCTTCCGAATTCGGGATCACAACGGGTTCATTACCTTCCATAACGGATACGCAAGAGTTCGTTGTTCCTAAGTCAATTCCTATTATCTTTCCCATTTTTATTTCTCCTAATTTTTTTCGGCTAAAACCGAATTTTTATATATTTTTTCTAATTAAATTTATTTTCAACTTCAAATATCTTATCTTATACAGGTTCTAATAAACTTTTATCTTAGAATTTTTACAAGTACTATTTAAATATTGAATAGTTTGTTACTTTAACTACAATCAGTGTGCCAATTTATTAATTCTTTATAACTCATTGTTTTTATGTTATTTAAGAGATTCTGTTAAAGTTAACAAACTATTCAATTATGTCAGTATATATGTCTTTTAGTCTCAACCTCATTAAATGACGTTAATTCTGTCACTATTTAATAACGGAGTAAAAAAGTGCTTAACTTAGAAGAATTTAATATAAAACTCGATACTGAGATAATCGGAAGAAATTTTGTTTACCTTGATGAGTGTGATTCTACAAATGATTTTTTATTCAGTACGAAAGAATACACAAAGGACGGAACTGTTATCCTGTCAGAATTTCAAGCAAAAGGTAAAGGACGAAAGGATAGAATTTGGGAAAGTAGTAAAGGACAAAATTTAACTTTATCAATTATGCTCCGAAGAGATATTAAGCCAAAATCTCTTAATATTATTAATTTGGGAGCATCTTTAGCCGTAGCACACACACTTGAGAATTTATACCAACTGAATGTTGAACTGAAATGGCCGAACGATATTTTAGTTAAAAGAAAGAAGATTGCCGGAATTCTTTTAGAATCATCATCTAGAGGAAATAAAATTGAAAAAGTTGTCATTGGGATCGGCATAAATGTAAATCAAGTTGGATTCCAGGGAAAGTTTATTATACCCCCCACATCTGTAAAAAAGGAATTTGGCGAAACAGTAAGTCGTGAAAGATTGTTGAGCGAATTATTAAATAACTTGGAAGAAACATTTGAGATCTGTGCGTCAAATCCGGCGAAGATAATTGAAGATTGGAAAGAAAGATGCAATATGATCGGCGAAACAATAAAGATTACCGAAAATGACGAGATTAAGTTTGGGATATTTTCAAACATTGATAATGACGGCTATCTAATATTGAAGCAAAAAGAGAAAACTGAAAAAATTCATTTCGGTGATGTTAGTTTACGATAGATAATTTTAAGAAAGATTATTATGAAAGTTTATTTTGATAATGCAGCAACCACTCCTGTTCACCCTAAGGTTTTAGAAAAGATGCTCCCGTACTATAATGAGTTATTCGGCAATCCTTCCTCCATACATTCTTTTGGAAGAAAAGCTCGAGTCGCAATTGAAGAAGCGCGTGAAACTGTTGCAGGTTTTATTGGTGCAAGTGCCAGCGAGATCTATTTTACCAGTAGTGGAACTGAAGCTATTAATTTCGCGATACTCGGTATGGCTAAATCAAACTTTATTGATACCGGTAAAAATAAAATAGTAACAAGTAACTCTGAACATTATGCTGTTATCGAATCTTTCAAATCACTTGAACAGCAGAGGTTTACTTCGAATGTGATCAGTTCTACTTCGGATGGCAAGGTTAATGAAAGCGAGTATATTACAAATGTACAAGAATCATCTCTGATTTCCTTAATGCATGTAAATAACGTACTAGGTTCTATAAATGATATAAAGCAATTAGCAGAAATTGCACATCAAAACAACGCCTTGTTTCATACTGATGCAGTTCAGAGTTTTGGCAAATTTAAAATTGACGTAAATAATTTAGGAGTTGATTCGCTTTGTGCATCGGGACATAAAATAAATGGGCCAAAGGGAATAGGCATGGTTTACGTGCGAAGTGAAACGCCAATTTCTCCCCTCTTGCTTGGCGGTTCACAGGAAAGAAACAGAAGAGGCGGTACTGAAAATGTTGCGGGAATAATTGGATTTGCTGAAGCAGTGAATCAATTAAAGGATAATATTGATGATAAATACAAATATGTCTCAAATCTAAAAAATAGATTTATCAACGGATTAACTTCAATTGATAGAAATGGAATTATTGTAAATAGTAAGGAAAACTCGTCACCATTTGTTTTAAGCATCACTTTCCATGAAGATTATTACAACAATGATCCCGAGGCAATGCTGATGTATTTAGATATCAATGGTGTTGCGGCTTCGGGTGGTGCGGCTTGTACTTCAGGAACACTCAAACCATCTCATGCAATTTTAGCAATTGGTCATTCGGTTTTAAGCGCATCAGGTACAATACGTTTTTCATTTGGAAGTGAAAATAATGAAAATGAAGTAGATTACACTTTAGATGTATTAACAAAAATGAGTGCGAAATTTAGAAAGTAAATTTTAGTTAAGATTATTAGATACGTAATCCAAAACAGAACTCAGCTTTTCTTTCAGTTCTTTTCTCAGTGTAATAAAATCAATAAAACCATGTTCAAGTAAGAATTCAGATCTCTGAAATCCTTCAGGTAAATCCTTGCCGATAGTTTCTTTAATTACACGAGGACCAGCAAACCCAATAAGCGCGTTTGGTTCTGCGATAATTAAATCGCCTAGCATTGCATAACTTGCAGTAGTACCGCCGGTTGTCGGATCTGTTAGTATTGAGATATATGGAATTTTCGCATCCGCTAATCGGGCTAACCGTGCACTGGTTTTTGCCATCTGCATTAATGAATAGGCGCCTTCCATCATTCTTGCCCCGCCGCTTTGGGAAATAATAATCATTGGAATTTTTGAACTGTAAGCTTTATCAATTGCACGGGCAATTTTTTCCCCAACTACAGCTCCCATGCTACCGCCAATAAATTTAAAATCCATACAGGCAAAGGCAACTCTCTTACCGTCAATTCTTCCGGTTCCGGTTTTAACAGCATCGGACAAACCGGATTTTTTTATTGTTGCAGCAACTCTTTCTTTATAATTTTTCGTATCAGAAAATTCAAGTGGATCGGCTGATGTCATTCTCTTATCAAGTTCTCTAAAAGAGTTCTTATCAAACAATATTGAAATATACTCATTACTGCCGATGCGAAAATGATGACCGCATTTTGTGCATACCCAATTGTTTAATTCAAACTGAGATTTATGAATAATTTCACTGCAGGAGACACACTTTACCCATTGCCCGTCAGGCAGTTCCCGTTTAATGCTGTCGGGAGAAATATTTTCTTTAGATCTTTTAAACCAGGCCATTATGATTTTCTTTTATTTATTGCAATATACAAAGTTATTATTTGATTCGGCTGAACTGGATCATCAGAGAGAACGGTTACCGTTCTAGTAATTTTTCCGCTTCTATCTTTTGTATCAAATTTAATATTTAATTCTCCATCCTCTCCAGGCTTTAAACTATTACTGCTCAAAACTGCAGCTGTGCAGCCGCATGATGATTTAACATCTGTAATATTCAACTGTTTATTCCCAACATTTTTGAAGCTTACATTCCACTCAACAACTTCTCCTTCTGTAACTCTTCCGAAATTATGCTGGTATTTATCAAATTTTAATAATGAGGTTGAGCTGTTTTTTTCTTCACTTTTTTTATCTAAAATATTAGCTGTAAAAGAAAGTCTAACTTCAGGGGTTTCGGGATCATTTGTTAATACATATACGTACTTACTCTGCTTTCCTTTTCGTCTGGCAGAGTTAAAAGAAACTTTGATGGAAGTACCTTCACCGGGCTTTAACTCACTTTTGTCGGGCTTTACCGCAGTACATCCGCATGATGCACGAACATGATTAATTATTAATACATCGCCGCCATTATTGTATATTTCAAAATCATGCTCAACTATAACCCCCTCTGCAATATCACCAAAATCATAACTGCTTTCCTGGTAAGCTATTTTTGGTCCGACTATTTGTCCAAACATAACTGAAGACACAAGCAGAAGAAATAAGAAAATTGATTTTTTCATTTTTTAACCTTTGCAATAAAATTTTTTATATAATTTGGTTCTAAATAATCGTAGTTCGAAGTTAATAAATCTTTTCCAAATAAATAAGCCCACTTTGCAACAAATACTGCATTTGGTGATGAGATTTTTTTTTCACTTTTTGCATCAATAAAGTTCCCGAAAATTCTGCAATTAGAGTAAATCTCATCTCTAAACTCTCTCTTTTTAACCAGATGAACGTTTGTAATTGTTTTAAAGTGATTATCTTCTCTCTTAAACTCAGATACATAAAGTTCTTCCGTATTTACTGAGTTTGCGATAATAAAGTTTTCTCCATTTTCAATTTCATTAAAAACTTGAAGAGCAAACGCGTTGTATGTCGGGACTGGAATAATCGGCAGATTTACTCCAAATGCCAATCCTTTTGCTGTTGCCATTCCTATTCGCAAACCGGTAAATGAACCCGGACCAATTGAAATTGCAATTGTTTTGATATCATTTATTGTCAGAGTCGATTTTTCAAGGACACCATTAATCGTTGTTAAAAGTTTTTCTGAATGGACATGCTTGCCTGTTAGATTTTCTTCAAATGTATTATTCTCATTAAAAAATACAGCCGCGCTGCAAAGGTCGGCAGATGACTCAATCGCTAATATGGGCAATAAATTATTCATACTTTGTAATTTTTATTTTGCGAGAATTTTCACCTATGAACTCGATCTCTACTTTGTAATATTTTGATGGCAAAACCTCAGGCATCAGATCTGCCCATTCAATAAATTTTATTGCCTCTTCATCAAAAAGATATTCGTCAATTCCAATATCATAAAGTTCTCCTACTTTATTGATCCTATAAAAATCAAAATGAAAGACAACAAAATCTCCGCGATATTCGTTAACTATTGAAAATGTAGGACTATCAGCGTCGGTAATATTATTTATTTCACAAAAATTTTTAACAAAAAAAGTTTTGCCGCTGCCAAGATTTCCAATCAATGCCACAACATTACCGGTTTGTATTATAGAAGAAAAAGATTCAACTACTTTTGCAGTTTCTTTTTCTGAATTTACAATTGTCTCAAATGGCAAATCCATTTAAGCCTTGCTCTCCATGGTTATAATCGGCAGTATCATTTCTTCCATTGATATACCCCCATGCTGAAAAGTATCTTTATAATGACTCAAATATTTGTGATAATCCGTTGGATAAACAAAGTAATAATCCTCCTTCGAAATAATATAGCTAATTGTTATTCCTCTTTTTGGCAATTTCCAATCTGCGGGATTTTTAATAAACACAGCATGCTTATCTTCAGCCTTTAAATTTCTTCCGAATTTAAATCGCAAATTTGTTGAGGCTTCCTTGTCACCTAAAACTTTGGCGCCTCTTAATGCTCTTATACTGCCGTGGTCAGTAGTAACAATTACTTTCGCATTTTTCATTTTGGATATGACCTGGAAAGTGCCAAGAAGTGAAGAATGCTGAAACCAGCTATTAGTTAACGATCTGTATGCTGATTCATCGGGTGCAATTTCTTTTAAAATATCAGAGTCGGATCTGCCGTGCGCGATCATATCTAAAAAATTAACTACAACAGCCATAAAATGAGTGCGAACATGCGAACGGATATTTTGCTCAAAGTTTCTCCCAACTTCCGGATCAATAATTTTCATATACTTCAAGTCATTTTTCAGTTTCTTATGGCTTCTGTCCAACAATAACTGGAGCAGTTCTTTCTCATGCCTGTTCATACTATTCTCATCATCACGGTTACTCTGCCATAAATCTGGATAATATTTTTCTATTTCAGAAGGATACAATCCTGCAAAAAGAGAATTACGCGCGTACGGCGTTGCTGTAGGCAGCATAGAAAAATAATAGTCTTTCTCAATCTTGAATAGGTCACGTAAATGCTTTTCCATCACGAACCATTGATCCATTCTTAAGCAGTCAATCACAAAAAGAAAAACAGGTCCAACTGCATCATCAAGATGTGGAAAGACATACTCTTCTACAACTTCAGTAGTCAATGTCGGTCTATCATTACTGTTTTCCTGATTTATCCAATCCAAGTAATTCTTTTCAATATACTTACTAAATTCCTGGTTGCATTCTTTGGTTTGATCAGTTAAAGTTTGGCGGAGGTCAACTTCAGGATGTTCATCCAATTCCAAGCCGCTATTTACTAATTTTAAGTAAATATCTATCCAATCATTGTGGTCGGGATTTTCTAATAACTTTCTCGATATTTCATTAAAGTCCTGCAGATAATCTTTTGCAACATATTCACCGGATATTTTTTTCTTATCGAATATTTTTTTACACACGAGTAATATCTGCGATGGCACAACAGGCTTGATCAAATAATCATCTATTTTACTCCCAATCGCGTCATTCATTAAACTTTCTTCTTCACTTTTAGTCACCATCACAACAGGTATGTTAGGATTTATATCCTTAATTTCAGCAAGCGTTTCAAGTCCGCCCATGCCGGGCATCATTTCATCAAGTAAAATCAAATCAACTGATTCACTTCGAACAAAGTTTACAGCATCCTCGCCATTAGTAACCGTTTCAACTTCATAGCCTTTTTCAGTTAGAAAAATTATATGAGACCTTAATAATTCTATTTCATCATCAATCCAAAGAATTCTTTTCTTTAACATTTCGTTCCTTATAAAAACTGAATTAGTATTTAAAATTTACTGAATAGAGATGTGAACATCCAACCCGGCTTCACTTGTAGAGGTTTCCGGAATTCTCGCCGCCCCTTCCGGTACAACCGTTGTTGATTTGTAGAATAATGATAGTGTTACTTTTGAACTGATAACATATTTAATACGGGGTTCAATAGTGGTTCTTGTCGTTCCATCCTGAGGTTTACCGTCTTCAACAAAATCATCCATTTCAAAAATTACAATTGAGTTTCGTCCGCTGGTATATGAAAGTGAAATTTCAATATCATTCTTTAACGAAACACCAAAAAGCGGTATTTCAAATCCTGATTTACTAAAGCTTGCTGTAAAATTAATATCCTTTTGAAATGACTCACTTATGTTCCGTGTTGAAACTCCTAAATCGTAAGAAGTTTTTGTTGAATATTTTACACTGCCGGTTAAATTTCCTCCCCACATATCATTAAATGTTAAGTTCAGTCCAAGCAGTGGTGCAAAACCGTAACTAACTGTCTGCTTTTGTATTTCCTCTCTGCCATCAGGACTAATTTTTAATCCTTCACTATAATCGGCATTGTATGCATGATTTAATGAGACACGTTTCGTGAAGTTTTTAAACAATCCAAATTTTTCTAATCCCGACCAATTAATTCGCCAATTTGGTCTTGGGAGAAATTTAGTAAATTCTTTAAGGAACGGCAGTTTTGAAATTAAAGGCGCACTTTCAAATCCTTGTAAAAATGCATCCGACAAACTTTTATTCGGGTCATCAGCTTCAGGGTCATAAAGCTCATTAACTTTTTTAATACCGCTGCCGAATGAACTTAAGAATAGAGCATCAGGAAAACTTATAAAAGATCGATTTATATTTCGAGACGAAGCAATGTTAGTAATTGTAACTGTGCCATCCCCATCGGTACGGATAGTGCTGGTTTTATTTAATCCCCAGGAAACATTCCAATTTAAATCAATTTGGGCGCCTTCCCAAAGCGGACGTGATGTTTTAAAATCAAGAGAATTTTTTTGTGAAAAATTGTCGGATAGGTTTCCATTTGGAGCACGTGCACCAGGGTTATGAGATAAACCTAGTTGGTATAATCTGCCCGGACCATTGTTATCACTTTGCTTAAATCCCCAAAAATTATTTAAGCCAGTACCTTCAAATTTTAGTCCCGAATTTGCTACAGTGTTTTGCTGGCTAAAGTTAATTGAGAACTGATCGTAATCAAAGAAGAGCCATTGAGCGCCCAATTTCATTACATTAAACAATTTCGTAATTGTAGATGGGCCGAAGTCAGCCGTATCCTCTTCAACTTCCTCATCGTCCAAATTTACATCCAGGGAATCACTATTATCAGGCGTGTTTGTTCTTCTAATCTCATTATCTAAATCTCTATCATTTCTTCCGCTGGAGCGTCTGTTTGATCTTGTTGCAGGCTGACGGGTATTTGTCTGCGGTTCATCTTTAAATAACGGTGCGGTAAGCGCTTTCCATCTTAATGTTAGCCCGGCTCTAATACTATTTGTAAACTGCGAACTTCTTCCTAATGAATCCTGTTGGAAATTGAAACGCCAATTATAGCCGACATTATAACCCGCTGTTAAAGTAAAGTATCTATTTATATCCCAAAGTGATGGCAGTTTCGGATTCAATTTAAAATCAACGGTTTGTCTGTAATTATTATCCTTACCAAAAAATTGTCCTTCAAATATATCCCCAAAAATTGCGCTTGAATTTCTTTCTCTCTCATCCTCAGCAGTAAGTAAATGGGCCAATGATGAAGCAATATCTAATGAATAATTTAATGCTGGATTAATAAATCCACCTTCGGTGAAATTCCAATTGAACTGCACACTTCTATTTGCAGTAAAATCCCTCTGGATATTTGGAGTTGAACCAGTAATTCTATTTAAGGAAAATGACCTGTTTCTCTTAGCTGTCAAATTAACTGAAAAGTTCTGTGGAGTATAATAGACTTTAACATTTCTGTAATCATCAAAAATAGAAAACAGCCAGCCCAATACCGGAATGTTAGCCGGATAAATAAAATAATCCTTGCTAAAATTAATAGCATATTTTGCGGATGCATTCCATATCCAGCTTGTACTTTTTGAAACTGTCGGATTTCTGCTAGTTGTTTGATTGTAATTAAACCCAAAAGTTAAGCTGTTAAAAGTATCCCTAAAGTACCACTTATTAGACGGTATTTTAAGTTTAATATTTGATAGCGACCATGTTTCCTTAACACTTAACGTCTGAGCAATTGTTCTCAATTCCTGTGCTTCACGCTTCGCTTCTTCAGGTGTTTTACCCTCCTCTTCGATTAATCTACGTTCTCGTTGCGCAGCTGCACTATCAACAAATATATCTGTCCCAGGTTGAAACAGAGGTTTTGAAACAGACTCATTCCTAGAATAGTTTACTTTTAAGTTGCTGCCTTCCAAATTAATTGGGGCTAATTTAAGTACATCCAGGTCAAGTGAAACTCCCCAACTGCTTCGATCTACTCTTGAGCCGAATCTATCTGCAAGTCTATGAAAGTAGGGATCAGTTTGACTTATATTGGCATTAACAGTAAGTAAATCCGCAAATGTAACAGTTGATGAAGCGCTGTATGCCCAGCCCGGTGTATCTTCTGCTTGAAGCACTCTCAGTTCATTTATCCATATATTACCTGAAACTGGTGTTCCAAATGATGAATCTGCCGCCTGTACCGGATTTAGAATTCCAACTAAAAAGAATTTAACTGAAGTTAATGTCGGTCGACCTTGAACACCGAATGTTCTGCCCGGTTCGCCAACAACTTCCCTCGTAACAATTTCTTTTATTTGATCATCAGTTCGCCCTTCTTTTATTGATGTCAATTGATCAAAAATAATTTTGACCTCATTCCACCCAGCTCTGACAGGTTGCCTGTATTCATAAAAGTTAGCCGTATCGGTACCAAATCTAAAATACACCTCTGAGCCGTAATTCGTTTCATCAACATAGTAAGATACTGAAGATGTTGGTCCGTCAAATTCATCGCCGTGAATAAAAAATTTCATTTCCTTATAATCAAAAACATCTAATGGGCGATACAAATATTTAACAGCTTCACGACTCTTTCCATTTGGCAGATCAGTTAGAATAAGTTCAAGGGATTGCTCATTCTTAAAAACTTCCTGGTCAGGCTTACTTCTGTCACGTTCTCTCAAAATCCCGGGCGGGCTAAAATAGCTAGGATTGTCTTCAACGTTGATAGTACCGATAGTTAATATTGAATCTTTCTCTGTGACTTCTGTGTTTAATACTTTCTGCCACTGATTACCAACAAGATTAATTTCAGCAAATCTTAGATGCACATTATGATTTACTCCGCCAATCCAAAATCGTATATTTTCAACCACAGTAAACTGCGGCTGTCCAATTTCTTCTTTCCAATCTTTTAATGGAACTCTATATAAAAACCATTTTGAACCTTCACCCCCACCGGAAATAAATTCATTTGTCGAGGAAGTATCGAGACTTACTTCATACCGGAAAAAACTATTTACTTTATCAAGACTAAAGTTTCTGTTTAAGTCCTCAGTATCCGGCAGTTTTATTCCTGCATTCCTAAATTCCCTATTACCCTCTGTTCCATTTATCCCTACATAATTATTTGGGTCGTCACTATTTGTTAATGTAAATGAAAAGTTATCATGGTTTGGATCAGGATTAGTTACTGGGTCATATCCCGGTTCATCAACATCAAACAATCCGTCTATCCCGGTATCTTCTTCAGGTTCTTCAATATCATTCGGTGGGTCTTTATCCTCCGTACTTAGTGTATTATTAGGTATAACATCTTCACTTATCTGTCCCAAATCAATGTATAATTTTGCATCTGAAGCTATCGAGTTTTCATCATTTACTTCAACCCAAAACTCAATAAATTGAATATTTTCCTCAACCAGATTGCTAGCTGTTGAAGAAAGCCCTTTCATAATGCCGCCCCAGTTATTACTTAGGGTTGTAGTTAAATCAGGAGTATTATTATATGTCCCAGGTTCATTTGGTTTAAAGACATAATCAAGAACTGTAATTTGTTCATCCTCCCTTGCAACAGATTTTCTATCGCCATAAATATCCTGAACACGGACATTTGATGGTGAAATATTATACCAAAAACTCTTTCCTTTATTGTTCATTAAAAGATTTTTATCAGTTTCTGGATTACCGATAATATCCATTTCTGTCGGCACACTTATATCTTTCCATGATCTATCGGACATACCAACGGGTATTGTTCTTTTAGCTCCCTCGAAGTCATCTATATAAGCAATACTCTCGCTGTTATCACTTTCAACCGTACTTTTTTTAGTGTTGGGATCGGGATTAATATATGCGAACTCACCTCTTAATGAAATGGAGGAAGGTGCGCTTGTTGAAATTATATTGTTTAATCCGTCCGTTAGAAATGGCAGATCATGTCTAGTTTGAAAATCAAGTCCGTAGATTGAGTTGTTTAATGGCTCCTCACCAATTCTTACTTTATCACTTAATGTCTGCTGGTTAAGATTAAGAAATGAAAAACCTAATTTTGTATCCTTGCTGAATTCGTAAAGTCCTCTCAATCCAATCAGCGTTTTTGAAGCGAGTGCAAAAAGATCATTCTGCTCGTAAGTAATTCTCAGATCAGCCCCTGGAACTAATGCCGCGTCATTACGAATTATTACTTGACCAATGTTGTAATCAACGCTATAATCTGAGCCAGCCCGCAATTCGTTTCCATTTAGAAGTACTTTGACTGAATTTTCAACAACATTAAAACCGATACTGTAAGTGGAAGTAACCGAAGCAGAATACTCGCCTACCATTACAAATCTATCTAATTCAGTTGATTGTCGAGCGAAAGTCACTGTTGTATCGTACACGGCCTGATACTTAAGTTCCTGATTCAAATCTGCCGGAAAATCCATACCAAATGGCTGAAGCGTTGGGAAAATTATTTCACCGGTTTTTGGAATAATTGTCCTTGGAGGCACAAAGTCAAATGCACCATCGGGGTTTGGACCGCTCGCATCATCAGTTTTATCAAGCCCAAAAGCCTCTAATAGTTTTTTACCCTGTAATTCGCTAAGGGGTTCACCACCCGGCTCGTTATATTTGATGTCAAAAATAAAGCCTTCTTTTTTAACATCACGCCCGCCCACGGGATAGATATTTTTTAGCTGCAAACTCCAAGCTAATTTAAAAGATGGCTGGAGATTTTTAGGTTTAACAAGTTTAAGCAATATTACTTGCGAAGTATCTTGAGCAACATCCTTAAGAAATTCTCCGTAGTAAATATCATCATCTGCCACACCTATTCCATTATTTTCTTGTCTGAACGCGACAGCAATTTGGTCATCATTTTGTATTTGTGAGGTGAAACTTATTACACCGGTATATTGGTTATAGATATAATCAATATCCTCTTCCATCCTAATAAACCGACCCCGAATGACTGACCTTGCCGGATTAGATGTAATATCACCACTTCTTAATCCATCATCAACTGCCGGATAAGGTCCCGCCCCTTTTGCCTTTAGGTCGATAAAAGCATTTGCCGTTCTCTCTCTTTGTGGATCAATGTAACCTTGCGCGGTCTTCCACACCTCAAGTTCAATAACGGTTTTCGTCGGGTCAATTCTAGGGTTTGCACTCGCATAGTAATCGTTAAATATATTTCCATTTGGGTCTGCATAAACACTATCAATAAAATAATGGTTTTGGGAGTACTCATAAGCATGCTTTTCAAATTGCTGAGTTGTTGAACCGCCGCTGACTGAAACCTCCTTCACTTCACCTTTTTTCTGAGAAGCTAACGCGGTTAAACTTAATGGACCCATTTGGAATTGTGCTTTTACACCAAACAAAGCTTCACTACCACCAACCAGTGGAGAGGTTTGCAGTGAAACGTTTCCGGCTTCAATGCTCTGAACAATTTCATCCTCATAACCTTTGTAATGAAGTTTTAACTGGTTCTCGTATTCAAAAGTTCGTTCTGTGTTCCAGTCGGCATTTATTGTAAGTTTATCGCCAATAGTGCCCGCAACATTTATTTGTACCTGCTGCTTAAAGTCGGGCTCGTTTCGCGTATTTCCCAAACGGGAAGATGTAATACCTTCGGTTGTTTCCGAACGCCAGGCGCCGTGAATATCAACTGCACCGCTAATACGTAAATTAATTTCCGGTGGACCAAAAATACTAAGAAATGAAGAACTCGGCAGCGGAATTTGAATGTTTGTAATATCTGAAAGAAGCTGGCTTAAATCCTTATTTAAAGCTTTTAATTCGTACTTGTAAACTAACTCGTCCCAGTTTTCCTTATTAATAGCTTCTAATTTCATTTTGATGAAAGTATCAACCGGAATCTTTAGAAAAACTTTTGACTCTTGATTGCCATATTTTTCTTTAATCAATACAAATTGCTTTGTCGAATCAAGTTCAACAGTCCTTGTATAAAATGATTGTGAGGGACGTGCAATAAACGCCGATCTTTTAGGTGGATTAAATTCCGTGTACGATTTTTCTTTTCGGTTATACTTAAAGTGCTGTAATCTTGCAGTTGAATCTATTTTTTGGGGATCAATTTTTATTGAGTCGGCTAAAAGTGAGTCGGCTAATAATGAATCAGCCAAAGTGGAATCGGAAAAGATATTTACAAATCCAGAATCTGATATAATGGAATCGGGGGGACTAGAAATTAGAAATTCTAAATTATCACCTGAATCCTTAAATCCTATTAAGCTTGCTCCAATATTATTGGAAGCGTACACAGAATTAACGATTGAAAAAAAGTTTGATTCAACTGAAAACCCTATAACAGAGAGGAGTACGAATATAAAAATTGGGATCAATAATTTATTGAAACCCGAACGAATAAAATATTTTACTGGCAATGGAATAAGTTAACCTTGATATAAGTAATTATTAAAGTAAAATTTCAGTCGATATATCCTCCACAAGTTTGCATTACCAGCTCAAAACTTATTTATTTGAAAACTTAAATTCAATTTATTTTTTGAGTAGGACGATTATTTGCATGATTATAAAATATCATTCAAATGAGTCGGTTCTTCTATTATTTCCACCAATTTACTTTCTTTCATAATAACGCATGTAAGTTTGTTTCCCGAACAAGCACCTGTGTCAATATAATATGCATTAGAATTTTTATTTATTATCAATTCTTTAGATTTTGTATGACCCACAATTTGAGCTTTTCCTAAATTCAGTAATTCATCTCTCGTCCACATTACACCAATATCATTTTCATAATCTTTCTCTATAAGTTTCTTAAGCTGCGGCAAATAATTATCCAGATTTCCATTAAGAAAATTTTTATATCTACTGGAAATTCCTGCATGACTAATAAAACAATCCGCTGTATCAATAAATAATGGAGCAGATTTTATTAAATCGATGTGCTCATTCATTTTTTCCGGAAACTCTTCGTAGGAATTCAGTGTAGCTTCGTTGCCATTATAATACCATGACTTTGCAAAAACGGTATCCGGTTTTCGAAAGTAATGGAAAAACATATAATCATGATTGCCCGGTGTAAATTTGATTTTATTATCTACAATAAAATCAACAACTTCCCTACTATAATTGCCTCTGTCAATCAGATCCCCAACGCAGTAAACCTCAACTTCGGGGTACTTAAATTGAATCTTCTGATATAACTCTGTCAATGTAAAATAGCATCCGTGCACATCGCCTATAACTGCCACCATAAAAAGTAAATTCTAAATGTGATAATGTTGTTTTGCAAACTCAGTTAGTTCATCTCTAAATTGAGGATGTGAGATATTTATTAAAGCTCTGGCGCGCTCTTGAATTGTTTTACCAAATAGATACGCTACACCATATTCTGTTACAACGTAATGAACATCACCGCGAGAAGTTACAACTCCGGCGCCGGGTTTAAGCATTGGAACAATTCTGGAAAATTTTAGATCCTTTGTAGCTGCAGGTAGCGCAATAATAGGTTTTCCTCCAACAGAGTGTGCTGCTCCTCTTATAAAATCTACCTGTCCGCCAATACCGCTGTAAAATTTTGTTCCTATTGAATCACTGCATACTTGTCCCGTTAAATCAACTTCAATCGCGGAATTGATCGCAACCATTTTTTCATTCTGCGAAATTATAAATGGATTATTTACATATTCCTGAGGATGAAATTCAAAAATTGGATTGTTATCTAAAAAGTCGTAAGATTTTTTTGTGCCTAGTACAAATCCAGCTATCAGTTTTCCTGGATGAAGTGTTTTCTTTTCACCATTAATAATTCCTTCTTCCACAAGATCGATCATTCCATCGGAGAACATTTCCGTATGAACGCCAAGGTCTTTGTGGTTTCCCAAATATTTTAATACTGAATCGGGAATAGCACCAATACCCATTTGAAGTGTAGCGCCGTTTTCAATCATGCCTGCAACATATTGTCCAATCTTGTCATAAACTTTTAATTGGTCCTTACTAGTTGAAGGATCAACCTGAGGTAATTCCAATAAGTCTTCATTGTGCTCAACAAAATAATCAACCTTATTAACATGAATAAAACTATTGCCCAATCCTCTCGGCATTTCTTTATTCACCTGCGCAATCACAACATTTGCTTTTTCAGCAGGAGTTTTAATATTACCAACATCAATACCGTAACTACAAAAGCCATGTTCATCTGGAGGCGAAACGTGAATAAGTGCTACATCAGCTTTCAGCACATCTCGTTTAAATAGCATCGTTACTTCTGAAAGAAATATAGGTATGAATTCCGCTCTTCCTTCGTTAACTGCTTTACGCATATTACCGCCGATAAAAAATGCTTTGTGCTTAAAGTGTTTCTCCATTCCCGGCTGTGAATACGGTAAATCACCTACGATTAAAATGTGATAAATATTTACATCCATCAAATCATCTTTTCTATTCACCATTGCTCTTATCAATTCCATAGGAGCTGCGCATCCCGGCTGAATAACAACATTATCACCTGATTTAATAACACGAACCGCATCATCTGCGGAAACCAGCTTTGATGTATATTTTTTTATCCATGCTGCATTAACAGGTTTGGCAATATTTGTTTCTTCAATTGTCATCTGAATCTCTTTTTAATTCGTTGGAAAAATATGTAATCGGCGATACTCTATACTAAAAGTCTCTGCTATAATTTCATTTGAACACATGCCGTTATAAGTGCAAACTCCTTTGGATAAACCTTGATCTCCCATTAAGGCGTTTGATAATCCATTATCTGCGATAGATAAAATATACTCGAGCGATGCATTTGTTAATCCGTAACTAGCTGACCGGCATGCCAACGCGGGCATATTAGGCACACAATAATGAATAATATCATATTTTGTAAATACCGGATCGGATAAAGAAGTTGGTCTGCTTGTTTCAATACAGCCGCCTTGATCGATTGATACATCAACTATCACAGCACCCTTTTTCATCTGCTTAACCATCTCTTCAGTAATTATGTGTGGTGATTTTTCTCCCTTAATATGAATTGCACCGATTAGTAAGTCTGCAAATTTTGCCCCCCTAGCAAGTGTATAAGGATTAGCAACCACTGTTGTTATATTTTTTGATACTGTATTTTCAATATATCTTAATCTTTCTAAATCCTGATCGAGAACAATAATATGAGCACCTCTTCCTAATGCAGCTCTTGCGGCATTTAAGCCAACCACTCCTGCACCAAGAATTACAACAGCCGCCGGTGCAACCCCGGTAATACCGCCCATCAAAATTCCCCTGCTCTTGGGTATATCACTCTGAAAATATCTCTCGCCAATCTGAATTGAAATTTGACCCGCAATTTCACTCATTGATTGCAAAACAGGAAGCTGATTTCCCTTTTCAATAAGTTCGTAACTGATCGCGGTTACTTTCTTTTCTAGTAATTTGTTTAATATATTTTTTTTACCAACGGCAAGATGAAGGAATGAAAACAGTATATGTTCCTCTTCGAGCATTTCAGCTTCTTCATTTGTAAGAGGTGCAATTTTAGCTATCAACTCAGCTCTCTGATAAACTTCTTCAGCAGTGTAAACGACCTGCGCACCAACATTTCGATAATGCTCATCTGTAAAATGGCTTTCAAGCCCGGCTTCACTTTCAATATAAACGCTATGTCCGGATCTTACTAAAGCATCAACTCCTGCAGGTGCAAGTGCAACTCGTTTTTCTTCATTTAATGATTCTTTTGGTATGCCAATTCTCATATGTGTTTTCAATTAAATTATAAAATGAGGTTAAAAATAGCTATATCTTGTTGCAGTTTCAAGAAATAAGATAAGCAAAAATCAGTATTCATTTTTAAAAATATGCATCAATGGCACCTTTAATAATAGAGACTCTAGGAAGAAAGTCTCATTAATAAATTTGATGATTCATTGTTAAAAATTTTTATGTATTAATTTGCTTTGGTTTGATACGTTTTGCCAAACGTCTCAACAAGTTTTAAGAGGAAAATAATAGGAGTTGATGTGATGAAATCAAATGGGAGTTATTGCCTTTTTACCTCGGAGAACATTTACAACATTTTTAGCGCAGCACTCTGCCATTTTTGTACGTGCTTCAACTGTTGCACTTCCAATATGCGGGAGCAAAACAGTATTCGGTAATTTAATTAATTCTTTGTTTACCTTAGGTTCGTTTTCAAAAACGTCAAGTCCGGCTGAGAGAAGATGTTTGCTTTTTAATAACTTTATCAGAATTGCTTCATCAATTATTTCACCTCTTGCAGTATTTATTATAACAGCACCCTTTTTTACCTTATTAAGATTATCATTATTCAATAGATGAAATGTTTTTTTATTAAGCGGAACATGTACTGAAATTATGTCGGAAGTCTTTAACAATTTATTGATCGATACTTTTTTTGCACTAAATTCCTTCTCTAAATAATCAACTTTTGAATTATCATTATAAATAATTTTAAGTCCGAATCCCTTTGCTCTTTTTGCTACAGCCTGACCAATTCTTCCTGCACCAATAATTCCGAGTGATTTGCCCGTCAGTTCCATCCCCAATAATAATTGCGGTTTCCAAGTTTTGAATTTTCCATCACGCAAATATTTATCACCTTCAATAATTCTTCTAGTGCACGAAAGTATAAGTGCCATGGTCAAATCTGCGGTTGCATCAGTTAAAATGCCGGGAGTATTTGTAACAATTATCCCTTTCGATTTTGCATAATCAACATCGATATTATTATAACCAACAGCATAGTTAGCAATTATTTTACAACGAGTTAAATTATCAATAAATTCTTTATCAATGCTTTCAGTAAGAAGTGAAATTACAGCATCCATATTCCGTGACTTTTTTAATAATTCCGTTCGTGAAATCGGCATACTGTCTTTATGAATAATTAATTTGAACCCTTCCTTCAAAAATATTTGTTCAGCAGCTTTTGGAATTTTTCTTGTTATGAGAACTGTCTTTGAGTTCATAAATAATTTTTAATTCTATTAACCAAAAAGTAATCGCACAATAAATACGGCACCCAGAATTCCGGCAACATCCGCAAGAAGTCCAGCGGCTAATGCGTGTCTGGTTTTTCTAATATTAACTGCGCCAAAATAAACTGCCAGTACATAAAATGTTGTTTCTGTACTTCCGAAAAATGTTGAAACTAAAATTCCAATAAATGAATCAGGACCGTGAGTTGCGATAATTTCCGCCATAATTCCAAGTGAACCGCTGCCGGAAAGAGGACGCATAATTGCCATTGGTAAAGCTTCTGCGGGCATTCCGACGAAGCTAGTAAACGGCTCTAAAAATATTATAAGAAATTCCATTGCGCCGCCTGCTCTAAAAATACCTATAGCTACAAGCATTGCAACCAAATACGGAATTATTCTTATCGCCACATCAAATCCTTCCTTAGCCCCTTCAACAAAAACCTCGTAAATTTTTACCCTTTTAATTGCGCCGTAGCCTATAAAAATAAAAATCAGCATTGGAATAGCTAAGATTGAAATGATTTGAATTATACCTTTAAACAATTCAGGGTTTACGAAGCTAAAAAATGAAAGGATACCCGAAAGAATTCCGGTAACAGAAAGAATTAATACTGCGGCAATTAAGCCGAGCAAAATTGATAACCCTTTCACATTAGATTTAAACCAATTTGACGCATCCCCTTTTTTTAATGGGAATTTTTCAAATATTTTTGCTGCTGTAATTCCTACTGTTGTTGCGCATAATGCACCAAAAATTGCGGTACCGATTATTATTGCCGGGTCACTGCTTCCCGAGGCTGAACGAATGGCAATTGCTGTTGCTGGAATTAATGTTAATCCAGCTGTATTAACGGTTAAAAACGTACACATAGTATTGGTGGCAGTTCCCTTTTCCGGATTAAGTTTATCGAGTTCCTCCATTGCTTTCAATCCGAAAGGGGTTGCAGCATTTCCAAGTCCGAGCATGTTTGCGGAAATATTCATGATCATTGCACCCATTGCCGGATGATCCGATGGTACATCAGGGAATAAAAATTTTGTTATTGGTCGCACCGAGTTTGCAATAATTTTTATTAACCCAGCTTCTTCGGCAACTTTCATAACACCAAGCCACAATGCCATTATTCCTATCAATCCTAAAGCAATTTCAACTGCAATGCCAGCGTAATCTAAAGCCGAGTTTGTAACTTCCTTCATTTTAGAAAAAGTAATTTTTTCAAGAGTGATCACTCCGGCAGCTTTTACACTATCCGAAAATTCAGTGAGTTCAACTTCTCCAGTCAGATCGTCATCTTTACCCGAAACCTTCGCCATATTTTTCCACATTTTCGGGCTGTCATCTTTCACTTTAAAAAATAATATGGTCTTCCCTTTTTCAACATCAACAGTTACTCTTCCTCGCTGCTCAATATCTTTTTCTACAATAGTATTATAAAAATCATTGTAGACTTTTGAATTTATTGAAAGATTGACATTGTAAGTTTTGTTAATGTTTTTCTGAAATGGTTCATCAAATTGAATTTCTACAGGCAGCGGATCGCCGTTACGAAATTTGTTTTCCGATTGATAAATGAGGTCAGTGCTTAAAGCAACTCCAATGCCTAGGAAAAGGAGACCAAGCCATACATAATTCAGCATTCAAAACTCCGGGGAATATTTTGTTTATTTGTTTTTATATCAAAATAACATTTATACGTCTTTTGAATTTAATTATCTTTCAAAATAATAGCACTTTTTTTTTGATTATAATTTTATTTAATACTAAAATTTTAATTACAGATTAAAAGATATGATCTAATCTTTTTTCAATATTATATTTCTTATGTTTGTTGTTTTTTATTATATCTCATTTTTTTTAGATTGTAGTTATATTTCTTCAACAACAAAATAACAAAATGAAAATTGGACTTTTACAATATTCACCCGAATGGGAAAACCCCGAAGCGAACATTGCAAAGATAAATGCACTTTTAGAAAAGAATCTTTCCGAGGAAGATGCAATTATTTTTCCGGAGATGACTTTAACCGGATTTACAATGAACTCAGATAAATTTGCCGAAGAGCTGGATGGAATGGGAACCAGGTATTTTATGGACTTAGCAAGGAAAACCAAAAAGCATGTATTTGCTGGAATAATTGAAAGGGACGATTTCAAAATTTACAATTCAATTGTTCATTTTAGCGATCAAGGTTTATTAACCGCGCGTTATAGAAAAATACATCCATTTTCATTTGCCGATGAACAAAAATATTATTCAGCAGGTAATGAAACTGTTATTACTAAATTTGAAAATCATGCAATTGGATTATCGATTTGCTATGATTTGCGTTTCCCTGAACTCTATCGACTTTATGCTAAGGACCGGGTTTCAATAATGATTGACATAGCAAACTGGCCCATAAAACGAGTTGAGCATTGGAAACACTTATTGAAAGCACGTGCAATTGAGAATCAATGTTTTATGATAGGTGTAAACCGTGTTGGGAAAGACCCATTTAATGATTACAATGGTTACAGTGGTATTTTTGATCCAATGGGTGAGGAAATAATTTTAGTTGAGGGAAATGAAACTCTTATAAGCACTGAGATAAATTTGGATCTTGTCGCCGAAACTAGAGCAAAACTCCCCTTCTTAAATGATATTACTCTAATTTAATCTATAAGTTACATACAGAAAATTGTGAACGGGTCTCTCACCCGTTTTATCCGAAGGAAAGTTAACAACTTTATTGTTTACGACCATTGTTGATGATCCGCCGCCATCTAAATTTACTGCTTGATAGCAGCCCATTGAAATTAAAAATTCCGCAAGATCGGTTAGCGGTATACCTGCGCTAATATTTTCCTGCCGTCCATCCACCACAGCAATAAACAGCTTAGTTCTATCTTTTGAAAAACCAACTGCTGTTCTTGGGTTTTCAGCAACAAATCTTTCACTAGTTAATCCCTCGCTACCAATAAAACTTTCCGGGCGCTCGCCATCAGTCACTAATCTTGGTAACCCGCCAATTAAGGAATAATTATTCTCGATCAACGGTTCGGTACCTAGATAGATTTTCATGCGTTGCCCAATTTCCAATTCATTCATATTATTTAAAGAATCAATTGGGATCAATAAAACAGATTCATTACTACCAACCGGCAAAAGTGAAGCTGAGTATGAAATATTCTTAATTAAACAATCCAACCAAATATTGGGTGAAAATAATTTTACATCAGATAAAAGTAATCCAACGTAACCTGAATCAATAATAATATTATCATTATAAAACTTATTAAATATTACCAGCGTAAAGTTTTCCGGTTTATGGTTTAGTCTGCCAATACTTAAAGTATCATCTTGATAAACAACTTTACCATTAAACTGAATTTTTTCAACAAATGGTATTTTATCTTTGGTTATTCCGAAAAGCGTTCTATTTAATTTTACTCCCTTTGCTAATTCACCATTTACGATCATACAGTTTTCAGCAGCATGTGGTGTGCCGCCGAAAAAATCACCATTTACTGCGCCAACAATTATTATTGAATCATTCTGATTTCTATTTACAAAAGCTGATGTCAGCTCACCGCCAAAGCCTAGTCTATCATTGGCGATTCCAACTTCAATACTAATCGAAGGATTGGTTATATCTATTTCTAAAGCAGTTATGTTTAGTGGTGTGTCGGTATTAATAATATGATGGAATTTTATTCCGGGATAAAGTTCCGTAACATTAACAGAATCTTGCGTAATTTCTTTTACAAAACTACATGATAAAATTAGCAGCGAAATTAGTAATAACTTTATTTTCATACGTTCAATTTTCCCGAAATATAATTACCAAATTCATCAGCCCATTATTGCTGTCATATGATCGTAGATCATTTTAGATATTTTTGCCATTTTACCTATCGCTGATTCCCTATCCACGATATTCTTTGATAGAAATATGATCGCATATTTTTTGCCATTTGGAAGAATAACTAAACCTGTATCATGCTGAACACCGTCGATCGAACCGGTTTTATGGGCAACTACTACATCTTCAGGAAGCAATGCGGGTATAACTGTTTTAAATTTTTGATCAGATAATATTTTGATCATTTTTTCACAAGCTTCGTTAGTTACTACTTTATTACTTGCGATCGCTTCATAAATTATCATTAGATCAAATGCTGTTGTTGAGTTATTAAGTCCGGCATCAAATGCTTTCATGTCCTCAACTCCACGCAGCACCTTGATTTTATTCGCTCCTAATGATCTCATGGTTTTTGTAACTTTTTTTGCATCAACTTTTTCTATAAGAATATTTGTGGCTAAGTTGCTGCTGACTGTTATCATATCGTAAATCAAATTATAAACAGTTGTTGTTTTCCCGAGCAAGTCGTAAAGAGTATCACCGCTATCCCTTGTAATATCCATCTTGTAAGGACTTCCGTCAACAATACTTTTAAAAGCATTTTCAACTAGAACGGTATCATCCAGCGAAATTAAACCTTCTTCCGCCTGCTTAAATATTTCGATCATTAACGGAGTTTTCATTGTGCTTGCAGCGTGAAACTCTTCTTCTTCATTAATTAAAATTTGATTAGCGGGATTTCCAATCTCTCTAAATGCAAGAGCAAAATCACCTGCCTCCGATTCAAATACTTCTTCGATGTCACGTTTTAGTTTTGTTAAATTCATTTCTTTCTCATTACATGATAAAAACGGTAAACTAATTATTAGAAATAGTAATAAGGGTCTCATTTTTTCACCTTAATTTTTTATAAGTAAAACTACTTACCCTCAAATAAACGCAATAACTCATCGTTATCAATTTGTTTTATCAGCTCTTCTTCCCTATCTGCATCCTCTTTTTTATAGATTTCCTTGCCAAACATTTCACTCGAAATTACTTTACAGCTATTAAGCTTTGAATATTGCTGAACGCTGTTGTCACTGCTTACAACTGCAATTAATTTGGAATTTTTAGATTGGTCGATTTCAATTTTTATTTTCGAGTCAGCAGTTTTATTATCAGAATAAAATAATTTTACTTTTGAAGTGCGTATGGCATCAGCCGCAAAGCCGTCATAATGGAGTGAAACTTTTAATTTCTTTTTTGCAAAATATCTATCGAGGACAAAAGCTAATTTTTCGCGCGAGGCTTGTTTATCCTTTTGCTGTAATTCCCAAATAGATTTTATTTTGCCGATTAAATTATTGCCGTCAATTATATAATGTTTGATCATTAATTGTTTTTCCTAAAAACCTGATACAGCGCCGCCTGATTTATTAACTTTTATATCACTTAGCTCCGGTGCTTTTAACCTTATTTCAAATCTGAATCCGCGGAGAGAACCTGTTGGATACCATTGCAAATTCATTTCCCAGCATTCAAGATCGCGATAGATGGTAACATGCGGCGCACTTAATTTCTTTTCCTCAAGATCATAGTTGCCTCTGAATGTCAGTTTCCAATTTTTGGTCAAATTTATTCCGAGATTTCCGCCAATGTTACTCCTAATTTGTGCTAGCGATGGATCAGATTTATTTATTGAATAATTATAGTTGAGACTTAAATTCCAGGGGACAGTAAAATCAGCAGGCGGTTCATCATAAATTCCTATGTAGTCATTCCGCTGCATTTGTTCAAATTCATCAAGCGTTTCATCTTCAATACCTGTTCTCTCTTCACCGGCAATTTTATCTCCGGAAAGAGTTGTTGAAATAGAAAACGATAGATTAGTTAATCTAAATAGACCTTTTCCTGCTGAGGCTAAATACTGATTTACTTTTCTTCTTGCTCCTGTATTTTCGTTCTCAGCAAAATCATAAAATGTGTAAGCAGATGAACCGGAAAAATTTAAGAACTGACCGATCTGGGTTCTGTAGCTTAATCTTAAATCTGCTAAGCGTAAACTATCCGCAGCAAAATTATAGCCCGTGCTTGCATTTAAATTTAACAGCTGAATTTTTTGAGCTTCTGATGTTGTATCAGTTGGGTTCTTCATTGTTTTCATTTCAAAAATATTACCAACCGAAAAATTTATACTTTGACTTTCCCCCGAACTCGCACCGCCGAAAACTTCATCTCCATATTTGTCATATTGAACAATTGTTCCGTCCGTTGTTGTGTATTCATCATAGTATCCCCAACTCTTTTTGGAAAAATCGGGGCGATAGTTATAGCTAATGGATGGTGTAACAGTATGGCGAATGGCGTCAATTCCAAAAGTATTCACGGGAAACATTCCATAAATTTTTGTATTAGCAGAAATTGCGGCGTCAAAAGATCGGACCATGTTAATGTCGTGAATATCCTCTGTAACCAAACTATCGCGGACAAAAGTATTATTGCTGTCATAAAGCGGAACTACACTCTGCTTCCTTCTTTTATTGTACCACTTTTCCGTGTAGTTAACTCTTGGCGAAATTGAAAAGTAACTCAATTTTGGTGAAGCACTAAAATTTAAGTTATGCTGAATTCCGCCTCGAGTTTCTAGATCACCATCAATTTTATTTCTATTATTTTTGAATTGTCCGGAATAATTGTAGCCTAAATACTCATACCACTTTTTGTTTTTTGTATCGCCGGAATTATTTGCAAATGGATAAGATAAAGGCTTGTTAAAATTTACGCTTGGCAGTACTTCTCTTATATTTCCGGTACTGAGATTTTGTGATCGCTGATAACTGATTGACATACTATTGCCGGAACCTTCCCACCTCTTGTTTAATGTGGCGGAAGAATTAATATCCTGCGTTAGTCTATTTGTGTAATCGAAAGTATTGTTTTGTAAATATGAACCTGATTGAAAACTTAGGTTTGCATCAAGTTTTGTAGTGGGATTAAAATCCTGGTGGTGTGAAAGAGCAATGTTCCAATCCGTTGAACGCTGTTTATCGGGATCGCTAGATTCTCCAATTTTTACATTAGAATAACCTGCATTGATATTACCACTATAGTTATACCTTTTAGTATATCTCAGTCTACCTCTTGTTCCAAATCCTCCGCGAGTGTAATAATCGCCGGTCATAGTTAAATCCATGTAATCATTGATCGCCCAAAAGTAACCAAAGTTTCTAAAGAACGAACCCTGGTTTGAAGTTAAGCCATAGTTAGGAACAATTATTCCGGAGCGTCTTCCGGTTTCATTTGGAAAAACGGCGAATGGAAGCGGGATAGGAATCGGAACGCCGCCAATGTGCATAAATATCCATCGCGCAATAATTTTGTCCCCTTGAATCACTTTCATTTTGCTTGCACTAAAATGTGTGTGAGGTGGATCTTGAGAGCAGGTTGTGTAAATACCGTCTTCAATAAAGTAAACATCCTTGTTCACCTTTCTAACTTTCTCACCTTCATACCGTGAATTTTCCTCTTTATTTTTAGCCATTGAAATAAAACCGGCTTGGGTTTTAAAGTTGTACTTTAATTTAAACCCTTCGTATTGTTCACCCGCTTCAGTAAGCACCGGAGTTTGAATAAAACTTTTTCCCGTGCTGTCAGCAGTATCAATAATTCCTTTTGCATCAAGTGTATTTGTTCTGAAGTCGGCAATTACCTCGCCACCCTGCAATTGCGATTGTTTATACTTTAACTCACCCGACCCAAAAATAAACATCCTTTTATTTTTTACATCAAAAGTAAGGGAGTCTGTTGAGCTTGCAAAAACAATTGCATCAATATCACTCTTTTTCGCTTGTGCAATTGAATCAGATGTTACACTTGTATCTGTTAATGCTGTTAAAAGTGAATCAGAAAATGGATTGACCAGCGTTGAATCGATTGTATATGGAGGAAATGAATCAGTTGAAATGGTATTTAGAGTAGAATCAGCTATTTGAGCAAAAGCCTGCACCGAGATCAATAAAAATATAGCTGATAAAATTTTCAATATTGTTTCCAAAAAATATTAATTGCTGTAAAACACTAATGCAGATGCACCTTTAATGCCCGCCTCATTTTTAAGCTTCGCAGCTTTTACTGTTATTTTTTCTTTTGATGGCAACAAAACTCTTTCTTTTATTCCTCTATCAAGGGAGTCAAAAAGCAGTTCTCCAAATCCGGCAACACCGCCGCCTACAATTACATTTGTTATATCAAGTAAATTAATTATGGAAGTAAGCGCATAGCCAATTTTTTTACCCAGTTCAATAATAATGCTTTTTGAATAAGCATCATTTTCCGTTGCAGCTTCATGAATTAATTTTGGTGTAAGTTTTTTGTTATCAACATTAACATAGTGATAAAGTAATGAACCAATATGATCATTTAATTCCCTGCTTACATTTTGAATTAAATAATTATTCCCGGCGTATGCTTCAATACAGCCGAATGAACCGCAATTACATTTTGGACCCTTATGATCAATTGAAACATGACCGATCTCGCCCGCAGCTCCGCTTTCACCACGGAATATTTTTTTGTTTACGATAATTCCGCCACCGACTCCTGTGCCGAGAGTGACCATTAAAAAATTATCCAGATCAATTCCGGCACCGAATGTTAGTTCGCCTATTGCTGCAGCATTCGCATCATTTTCAACAAACACATCTAAATCAAATTCTTTCTTCAAAATGCTTCCAAGTTGAACTTTGCTCCATCCCGGAAAGTTTGGCGGATTTTCAACTGTCCCTTTTTTAAGCTTTACAATTCCGGGTGAACCAATTCCAATTCCAACAATTTCCTTTGTGTTTTTCTTTAACAATTGCCTAACACATTTTTTGATCTGATTGACTACCGCCTCCGGACCTTGTTCTGCATTGGTTGGCAGCGAATGTTTTAAAATTATCTTTCCTTTCTGATCAGCAATTCCGGCTTTGATGGATGTACCGCCAAGATCAACACCGACAGCGTATTTTAATAGAGGCATACAAAATCCATAATTAATTAAATGTATGATTCACAATTGTTATCGGCTCGGGATACTGTATTTCTCCAATTGGTGTTCCAAGCTTCGGGCTAGCCACAAGCTTAATTGATGATGAAGATGATTCACCGCCCGAAAGTTTTAGTGCTAAGTTTAATAGCGAATCAAAATTTTTATTCGAGAAAAACTGCATCAAGTCTAACCTGATTTCTAAAGGAATAATTTCCGTTTCAATTCCACCCGGAATTAGAACAGGGCTTCCTATGCTTCCGGAAATTGTTTCATTGTCATCAATATATAGTGTCCACGGAAATTCTTTAAGCGTTATATCAACACCGCTGCCGCTTTCAGCTTTATTTGGATTTTTAACTTCCACGTTTAACTTGAAAGAAACCGGCAGTTTTCCCGAAGCAAATTCGCTTGAAAGTTTAATTATTTGTAATGCATTAAAATCTTTAAGCTGTGATTTCTCAGATACAGGTATTCCCGCAATTGTATAATCATTCACGGAATCGAGTTTAAATTTTAATTTTGAAAAATTAGTAATAGTATTATAGATACTACACGAACTAAGCATTAATAATGTTACAACCGAAATAAAAATTATCTTCTTCATGATATATTGTTCTCTTTAATTTTTTGAATTATAATTTGAGCCACTCTCAACGCCCTCAATCCATCTTGTCCTGTTACAATTGGTTCAGTTCCATTTTTGACGCAATCAACAAATAACTGAATTTCATGCTGGAGCGCGTTCAGCTCTATGTTCTCCGGCTTTTCAAACACGATCGTTTTCTTCTTATCCGATACACCAATTTCTCCATATGAAATTGCATAGTCCGGTAATTCCACACCCGGTTCTTCCAATCTAAATACCTCCGAAACTCCGGTACCAAAATCCAAAGAGATGTAAGCATCCCTCTGAAACATTCGCATCTTGCGCATTTTCTTAAGCGAGATTCTGCTTGCCGTTACGTTTGCAACAGCACCATTTTCAAATTCAAGTCTTGCATTTGCGATATCCAAATTATCTGAGACAACCGCTACTCCACTTGCGCTAATATTTTTCACTTTACTTTTTATCAGGCTTAAAATAATATCAATGTCGTGAATCATTAAATCTAGCACAACCGCAACGTCGGTTCCTCTTGGATTAAATTGAGCAAGCCTGTCGGTCTGTACAAACATAGGAGCAAGATTATATTTTTCTAATGAAACAAGTGCCGGATTAAATCTTTCAATATGCCCAACTTGTATTTTTAGATCTTTAGATTTAGCGAGGTCGATTAATTCCTGTGCCTCCTCAAGTGTTGTGGTAATCGGTTTTTCGATCATCACATGATTGTCGTTCTCTAGGGCAAGTTTTGCAATTTCATAATGAGCGCTTGTTGTTGCTACAATTGAAACCGCGTCTGTTTCCTTCAGCAAGTTTTCTAAATTATCAAAAACTTTTGTGTTATGAGTTTCAGCAACCGTTTTTGCTGTTTCAATATTTTTATCAAAAATACCAACCAGGTCGCAATTATTTGCTTGGCTAAAAAATTTTGTATGCAGATTTCCAAGATGTC
>SWCD01003413.1_pt1 | contig 31345 bp, 27 predicted proteins | sample 4693011 | NCBI WGS metagenome assembly SWCD01 (sample SAMN10267278, study PRJNA491770) | bioreactor metagenome | isolation source: DHS bioreactor inoculated with marine | place: Japan: Omine Ridge, Nankai Trough | reverse complement strand
GGGGGGGCGCAGGAAGCTGCGTACGCCTTGCACCATCTGCTCCGGGTCCTCCAGATCGGCGACGGGCCATGAGTACATGGCGTCGTCCAGCCCGCCGGCATGGATGCTGCGGCCATCGGCGGAAAACGCCAGCGCCCAGACCGGCCCGCGCAGGGTGGCGCGGAAGTCCCTGACGATCGCCCAGCTTTCGGTGTCGATCATCATGATGTAGCCCTCGCCGTCGCCGACCGCGAGGGTGGTGAAGCCCGGATCGGCCGCCATCGAAAGGATGGGGCGGCGTTCAAGGGTGAAATCGGCAAGCTCTGCGCCGGTGGCGGGATCGATCAGCCGCGTGGCCCCGTCGACCGAGCCATAGGCCAGCCAGCCCGCAGCCTCGTTCAGGACCAGCGTGTTGACGCCGAAGCCATGGTTGACCAACTGACGAAGAGGCTCGCCGCTCGCCACGTCCCAGACCCGGATCGTGCCGTCGGCCGAGCCCGAGAAGATCCGCGTGCCATCGGCGCTGAAGGCCACCGCGTTCACACCCGTGTCGTGGCCCTGCAAGAAGCGCGGCGCGCCGCCTTCGGGATCAAGCGGCCACAGACCGACGGTGCCGTCCCAACTGGCCGAGGCCGCCATGCGCCCGTCGGCGGTCGCGTCCAGCGCGATCACCTTGCCGGCGTGGCTGCCCAGTGGGGTCGCGGTCCCGCTGGGCAGATCCCACAGGATCACCGCGAAATCATCGCCCGCCGACAGGGCCGTGGTGGGGGAAATGTAGCGCACGGCGTTGGCCGCGGCACGGTGGGCCTCCAGCCAGACGGGGTGCCCGTCGGTCCACAGACCCACCGAATAATCGAAGCTGGCGGTCAGGATCGAGGACCCGTCCGGGGCCTCGGCCACGCCCTTGACCGGCCCGCCGTGGCCTTTGAGGGTGAAGAACTGGGCACCAAGCTCCGTGCCGGGGCCCGTACCGGCTTCTGAGCCGGGTTCTGAGCCGGGTTCTGAGCCGGGTGCTGTGCTTACCTCGGCTTCGGTGGCGCTGCCGGTCGCTTGCGCAGTCGCCATCGCAGGCGCCAGCGACGGAAGCAGCAGCAGGGCGGCGATCAGAAGCCGCCGCCCTGTCAGATCGCGCTGAGTGATATCACTCGGCTGCGCCATCTCACTCGGCTGGGGTCGAGGCGCCGGGCCCGCCCTTGGGCGAACGAGGGGGCACATGGGGGGGATGCTCACCGGCATGAGCGTCCTCGCCGGTCAGTTCCTCGTACCACAGGGAATGGTGTTCCTTGGCCCATTGCTTTTCCACCCGTCCGGAGCCCATTGCGTCAAACGCGCCCTGCATGCCCACGGTTCCCAGATAGATATGCGCAAGGATCACGGCCATGAAGACAAAGGCCACGATGGAATGCCATAGCTGCGAATACTGCATCTCTTCATGCGGGGCCAGATTGCCCGGCATGTCCGCCATGCCAAGATAGCCCGGCACGCCAAGGCTGTTGATCCAAGCGAAGGTGGCACCGAACATCGGCACTTCGAACGGGAACAGCAGCGACAGCCCCGAGGCCGAGACCGAGACGCCCAGCAGGATCACGGCCCAGAAGATCATCTTCTGGCCAGCGTTGAACTTCTTGGCGGGTGGGTGCTTGCCCTTCGAGAAGATGCCGCCGCCCATCATCATCCATTTGACGTCGTGGCGGTTGGGGATGTTCTCCATCACCCACATCACGAAGATCAGGATGATGCCCAGCATGAAGGCCCAGCTGACGTTGTTGTGGACCCATTTGGAATACTGCGCCAGCGCGGCGAAGTTTTCCTTGCCGATATAGGGGATCAGCCCCTGTCGTCCGAACAGGGTGATCAACCCGGTGAAGCCCAGCAGCAGGAAGCTGACGGCGGTCATCCAGTGGGTGAACCGCTCGAACCCGTTGAAGCGGGGCAGGGTGATGCCGGTGATGGGGCCTTCGATGCGGATGCGACCGCGCAGCAGCAGGAACAGCGCCAGCAGGCCGATCACGCCCAAAAGCAGCCAGCCGCCATAGGTCAGCAGGGGGCCTGCGCGGAAGTTCAGCCACCACATGCCGCCCTCTTGCACCAGCACCGTCGATCCGGGGGTGCGCGACGAGGCGATGACGTCGGCGGAATTATAGCGCAGCGCGCGCCACAGTTCGGGGTCCGAGGCCCCGCCCAGCGTGCCCAGCGGGGCGCGCTCGGCCGGGGCGTCGTCGTCGCGCCCGGTGTCGTTGCGGCGGAAACTGTCGTCGATCTTGACGCCCTTCTGCCGCGCGATGATGTCTTCAAGGGTCTGGGCGCCCCCGGTCTTCTCGCGGTTATCGATGACGAAACCGTCTTCGACCACCTGCGCCATGGACGGCGCGACAGCGGCGGGGACGACCATCAATGCCGCCAGAAGGATGAATAGTGCTCGGAGCATCGTCATCGTGTGTTCCTCGGAAGGGGGTGTCGGATATGAAGCGGGGCGGGCGCTAGCCCGCCCCCCGTTATTTGGGCCCGTTGGATGTGCCCAGTCTGTGGGCCGGGGCCGGACACACGCCCGGCCCCGTGCAATCTGCAGGCGATCAGCCGCCCTTTTGACCGTAGGCCGTGCCCCAGCCCCATGCGCCCGAGCCGAAGCCGCGGGCCACCACGCGTTCGCGGTAGATCGCCGAGACGACATCGCCGTCACCGGCCAGCAGCGCCTTGGTCGAACACATCTCGGCGCAGATGGGCAGCTTGCCCTCGGCGATCCGGTTGCGCCCGTACTTCTGGAACTCGGCGGTCGAGCCGTCGGCCTCGGGGCCACCGTTGCAGAAGGTGCACTTGTCCATCTTGCCGCGGCTGCCGAAGTTACCGGCCTGCGGATACTGCGGTGCGCCAAAGGGGCAGGCGTAGAAGCAGTAACCACAACCGATGCACAGATCCTTGGAGTGCAGAACCACACCTTCTTCGGTCTGGTAGAAGCAGTCCACCGGACAGACGGCCATACAAGGCGCGTCCGAGCAGTGCATGCAGGCGACCGAGATCGAACGCTCACCGGGTTTGCCGTCCTGGATCGTCACGACCCGGCGCCGGTTGATGCCCCAGGGCACCTCGTTCTCGTTCTTGCAGGCGGTAACGCAGGCGTTGCACTCGATGCAGCGTTCAGCGTCACAGAGAAACTTAGCTCTTCCCATTTCTCATTTCTCCTTATGCTGCCCAGATTTTGCAGAGAGTGGCTTTCGTCTCCTGCATCTGGGTTACCGAGTCATAGCCATAGGTTTGTGCGGTGTTGGTCGATTCACCAAGGACGTAGGGGTCGGCCCCGTCGGGGTACTTGTCCCGCAGGTCGACACCTTCCAGATGACCGCCGAAGTGGAAGGGCATGAAGGCGACGCCGGAATTCACCCGTTCGGTGACCATTGCCATGACCTTCACCTTGCCGCCCTCGGGGCCTTCGACCCAGACCTGCGCCCCGTCACGAACGCCCAGATTGTTGGCGTCGCGGGGGTTGATCTCGACGAACATGTCTTGCTGAAGTTCGGCAAGCCAGGGGTTCGAGCGGGTCTCGTCGCCGCCACCCTCGTATTCGACCAGACGGCCCGAGGTGAGGATGATCGGGTAATCCTCGGAGAAGTCATTCTCTTGGATCGACTTGTACATGGTCGGCACCCGCCAGAACTTCTTGTCGTCATAGGTCGGGTAGTCGGCCACAAGATCGCGGCGGTTGGAGTACAGAGGCTCGCGGTGCAGCGGCACCGGATCCGGGAAGGTCCAGACCACGGCACGCGCCTTGGCGTTGCCGAAGGGCGCACACCCATGCGCGATCGCGACTCGCTGGATGCCGCCCGAAAGGTCGGTCTTCCAGTTCACGCCGCCGACCTTCTCGTTGTAGTCCGAAGGCCGCTCGCCGGTGAACGTCGTCTCGCCGACCTCTTCGTCGTTCCGGGTCGGACGCTGGTCCGAGAAGCCCGACACGTACTCGATCGCGCGCCGCTCGAAGCTGGTCAGATCCTTGTCCCAACCCAGTTCCTGCAGCATGGCCATGGTGAATTCGGGATAGCCATCCTGAATTTCCGATCCGGCGGAATAGACGCCTTCGGCCAGCAGGTTGTCACCGTCCCGCTCGACGCCGAAGCGTGCGCGGAAGGTCAGGCCGCCTTCGGCGACCGGCATGGACAGGTCGTAAAGGTTCGCCGTGCCGGGGTGGTTCATCTCGGCAGTGCCCCAGCAGGGCCACGGCAGACCGTAGGTGTCGCCATCGGCCGGGCCACCAACCGCGCGAAGGGTCGTGCGGTCAAAGGTGTGCTGGTTGGCCATGTGCAGTTTCAGACGCTCGGGCGACTGGCCGGTATAGCCGATGGTCCACATGCCGCGGTTGAATTCGCGGGTCGTGTCCTCGACGTTAGGCTCACCGTCCTCGACTGCGATGTTGCGGAACATCTTGTCGGCAAAGCCGAACTTTTCCGCGAACATGTGCAGGATTGTGTGGTCGGGCTTGCTTTCGAACAGCGGCGCCACGATCTGATCGCGCCACTGCAGCGAGCGGTTCGACGCGGTGACCGAGCCACGGGTTTCGAACTGGGTCGCAGCCGGCAGCAGGTAGACGCCGTCGGTGCGGTCATGCAGCACGGCCGAGACGGTGGGGTAGGGGTCCACCACGACCAGCATGTCCAGCTTCTCCATCGCCGTCTTCATCTCTTTCTGACGGGTCTGCGAGTTGGGGGCGTGACCCCAAAGAACCATGGCGCGTGTGTTGTCGGGCTGATCGAGGTTCTCACGTTCCTCAAGCACACCGTCGATCCAGCGGCTCACCGGGATACCGGTGAAGTTCATCATCATGCGGTCCTTGCCCTCGGCATCGGCGCCCTCCATGACGTCGAAGCGGCCCTTGAGCCAGTCAAGATCCTCTTCCCAGACGCGGGCCCAGTGTGCCCACGATCCCGGCGCCAGACCGTAATAGCCCGGCAGGGTGTCGGCCAGAACGCCAAGGTCGGTCGCGCCCTGCACGTTGTCGTGGCCGCGGAAGATGTTGGTGCCGCCACCCGCGGTGCCCATGTTCCCCAGCGCAAGCTGAAGGATGCAGTAGGCGCGGGTGTTGTTGTTGCCGTTGGTGTGCTGCGTGCCACCCATGCACCAGATCACGGTGCCGGGACGGTTGTTGGCAAGGGTCAGCGCCACGCGACGCAGCTGGCTGCCGGGGGTGCCGGTGACACGCTCGACCTCTTCGGGGGTCCATTTGGCGACTTCTTCACGGATCTGGTCCATGCCCCAAACGCGGGTGCGGATGAAGTCCTTGTCTTCCCAGCTGTTCTCGAAGATGTGCCACAGGATGCCCCAGATCAGCGCCACGTCCGAACCGGGCCGGAAGCGGACGTATTCGTCAGCATGGGCGGCGGTGCGGGTGAAGCGCGGATCGCAGACGATCAGCGGCGCGTTGTTCTGCTCTTTGGCTTTCAGCAGGTGCAGCAGCGAGACGGGGTGCGCCTCGGCGGGGTTGCCGCCGATCACGAAGATCGCCTTGGAATTGTGGATGTCGTTGTAGCTGTTGGTCATGGCGCCGTAGCCCCATGTGTTCGCAACGCCGGCCACGGTGGTCGAGTGACAGATCCGTGCCTGGTGATCCACGTTGTTCGTGCCCCAGTAGGCGGCGAACTTGCGGAACAGGTAGGCCTGTTCGTTGCTGTGTTTTGCCGATCCCAGCCAGTAGACCGAATCCGGCCCCGACTCGTCGCGGATCTTCATCATGCCGTCGCCGATCTCGTTGATCGCCGTTTCCCAGCTGATGCGTTTCCACTGACCGCCTTCTTTCTTCATCGGGTACTTCAGGCGACGCTCACCATGAGCATGCTCGCGCACCGATGCGCCCTTGGCGCAGTGGGCGCCCAGGTTGAAGGGGCTGTCCCAGCCGGGCTCTTGGCCGACCCAGACGCCGTTGTTGACCTCGGCGATGACCGTACAGCCGACCGAGCAGTGGGTGCAGACGGATTTCACCGTCTCGACCGCGCCCTGAACGGCCTGTTGGGCTGAGGCGCGGGTGACGGTGCCGCCGGTTGCGGCAATCGCGGCAAGGCCGCCGATCGCAAGACCCGATCCGCGCAGGAACGACCGGCGATCGAGGGCTCTTTCTGAAATATTGGACAGGAGCGATGTCCGCTGGGGGCGTCGTGTCACCCCGTTGGTCTTTTTCCTGAGCATTGTTACCTCCCATAAGCGCGCCGGTCTTGGCCAGCTTGCCAGGTTTCACTTGAAGGCGGTCACGGGAAAAACAGGGCCCGGGACCAGAACTTGGATAAAAGGGTCCGTTAGAAACGGGCGCTTTCGTAATAGGCACGGGTGTGTGCGGTGTCCTGCATCGCGTCGCGCTTTTCCTCGGTCGGGGCGGCGGCCTCGGCTTCGGTGCCGGTCAGCACAGCGGCTGCTGCGGCCGGGGCGGAAACTGACGCAAGCTTGAGAAAGGCGCGGCGGTTCGCTTTCTCGCCGTCGGATCTGTTGCTCATCAGTAGCTCTCCTGTCTTGTGACCTGTCGGTCTTGTGACCCGCGGGGGCCGGTGGTGGCGGATCAATCCGCCGTCATGCGAAAGGCATCTTTTTCGATCTCGATGAAGGCCCGGCCGGCGGCGCCAACCGGGGCGTAGAAGACCGAGTTCTTGGCCCCCTCGAGATCGGTGAAGAAGTGACCGGCCCAAGGGCCGATGTGCTTGTTGAAGAAATCCTTCTGTGCATCCAGCGAGGCGGGCATGCCGAAGCGACCCATGATCAGCCCCGCCATCATCTCGAAGAGACTGGCGATGTTGTCCTCGGGCTCGAACACGTTGGGGGCACGCACGATCGACTGGCGTGCCATGTCCGCCCGCAGCGCGGCCAGCGGCTTTTCGTTCAAAAACCCGGTCAGGTAATAGCTGGCATAGGGCAGAAGCTCGCCCCGGCCCAGACCGATGAACAGCGCATTGAACTCGGCCTCGGCGACCGAGGGCGAGGTGGCGCCGGCCAGACGCGCCAGCGCCTGCACCGATTGGCCAAGCTCGCTGTCGTCGCCGGTCAGTTGCCGGGTCTTCTTCAGCAGAACCTTGTCGGGGGGCGTGGCCAGCAGCACCCCCAGAAAATTGTAAAGATCCGCGCGCAGGCGGTCCTCTTCCGCGATCATTTCTTCTGCGGTGTCGGTCATCATCACTTACCTTTCGACGCTTGCGCGCCTGTCATTCCGTCCTGCCCGGCGAAGGCAAAGCGCATATGGCGCCGGGGCTGGGCCCGCGGGGCATCGGATGCCGCATCGCGGGCGGGTGCCGCCGCGCCCCGGTCCCCGGCCATGCTGTCACGCGCGTCCCCGTCCGTCGCAAACGTGGCACTGGCGGGAATCAGCCTATCCGCATCTGCCGTTTCGTCAAAGGATCGCGTGGGCAATTCTGCGTCATCGCGACGCGCGGCATCGTCTGCCGCCATATCCTCGTCCCCCGACATATCATCTGCGTCATCGGTAAGGTCATCGGCGGCGTCATCGTAATTCGCCTGATCGCCGGCAGTCTCATGGCCGCGGGCTATAGCGTTCTCGATGGACCCGTGGGCCGCGGTGCGCGACCCGGCCTCGGGCAGGCGCAGGGACGAGCTTGGGGCGGATGCATCGTCTGCCGTGCCCACCGCACCAGAAACTTGATCATCAGCAACTTGATTATCGGCAAGCGCGGCCTCGGCAGCCTCGGCTTTCGCTTTTGCCTGCGCCTCGACGGCCTCGATATGGGCCAGCATGCCGCGGCCCACCTGATAGGACGTCTGAAGGTTTTCGACGCAGGTCGCGGCGTCGGTATAGTCGTCGGCGTAGTCCACGAGGTTGTCCAGATTGGCCAGAACCGGGTCGGACACCCAAAGCCGCCGCAACGCCCGGCGGCGCAGCCGTTCGGGCACGGCCTTGGACATGAAGGCCGCGAAATTCGCGCCGCGTTCCATCGTGTCGGGGTCGGGCAGGTTCAGTTCCGCCAGGATCTCTTCGTCGGTCTTTTCGGCCTGTTCACGTTCCTGAACCGCCAGTTCATGGGCCTGCTGCTGCTGGACCAACGCCTCGGCCTGCGCCTGTTCCTCGGCGCGGACGGCGGCGCGACGGCGCGACCAGAAATCGCCGCGACCGCTCATTGCACCGGCTCCTTGCCCGAAGCGCCCGAAGGGGAGGGGCCCGCATCGACGCCTGTGCGGGGCGCGCGATACACGTCCGAGGTCTGCCGAATGCGGCTGTCGCCCTTGCCATCCTCGCGCTGGTCAACGCGGGTCTTGTTGCGGCGGCGTTTGACGAAAACATCTTCCTGATGATGGGCGTCGCAGAAGTCCTGAATGAAGGCGATCAGCCCCTCGGGCATCGGCACCAGTTCGACGATATCTTCTGCGTTGTCGCAGTAATCCTGCGCCTCATAGGCCGAGGCGGTGGCCAGCACGACCTTCAGGTTCGCGGGCGGTGTCGGTGTCTCGCTGGGGCGCATGACCACGCAGACCGACGGGGTCCGCCCGGCAAGCGTTGTCAGATAAGCCTCGGTGTCGGTGCGGAAAAGCTCCATCCGGACGGTGCCGGCGTGGTAGTCAACCACGTCCCCCTCGCGCCGCAGTTCGCGCCAAGACTCGCCGCCAGCGCCGGGCAGGACGGCGACGGCCTTCCATACCCAAGCGGCCCAGCGGGTGACGCCGGGTGACTTACGAATCACGATGCCCAGAGGCAACGAGGTGGCATTCGGCGGCATACTGACAATCAACTCCCATACGACAAAGCATATACCCGCATCCCAACGGCGCTATCCTGTCGCTTGTAAATCATGCAACACGGCGGCGCCGAGGCCAAGACCTAACTGCACGAAATGGTCAAAAATTCTGGCCAATTTCCGGTTTATGCCTCATAGGGCTGCGATCACCGGGTTGTGCGGGCAGGGGTGGTGCCAATCCGGTACACGGTCGCATATCTTGATGACAGACCGTGTGGCAAGCGGTTGCAGGCGGGCCGGACGGGTCGGTATTGGGCGCGTGTCCGATGACATACTATCGACTTGTTCCGCCGTTGGGAATCATGCCTAGCTATGGGCTGTCTGCCGGTCAGGCGCGGCAGCAGGGACCACGACCAAAGGGGGTCATCGTGACCAAGACATTGATTCTGTGCGATTGTCTGGGCAGTCAGAAGATTGACCCGGCCAGCATCGAGGCGGGCGCGGGTGTCACCTGTTCGCGCATCCACAGCGCGCTTTGCACTACCGAGGCCGAGGTCGCCGCCAAGGCCATGGCCGGGCATCCCGGCGGCGAGGTGATCATCGCCTGCCAGCAAGAGCGTGCCCGCTTCGAGGAGATCGCCGCCGAGATCGAGGCCGACCTGCCCGGATTCGCCGACATCCGCGACCGCGCCGGCTGGTCCTTTGAGGCCGACAGCGCCGGCCCCAAGCAGGCCGCACTGGTCGCCGAGGCGCTTCTGACCCCGCCCGGCACCCGCGCGCTGGACGTCCAGTCCGAGGGGATCTGCCTGATCATCGGCGCCCCGCATCTGGCGCTGCCCGCCGCCGAACGGCTGTGCGAGACGCTGTCGGTCACCGTCCTGCTGACCGCCAGCACCGACGATCTGCCCATCGACCGCCGGTTCGAGATCGTTTCGGGCAAGCTGCGCAAGGCCAGCGGCACGCTGGGCAATTTCAACCTGTCCATCGACGGGCTGCGCCAGTTGGAACCGGGCGGTCGCGGCGGCTTCACGCTAAGCGCCCCGATGGATGGCGCCGAGACCCTGTGCGACATCATTCTGGACCTGACGGGCGAGACCCCGCTTTTCCCGGCCCCCGCCAAGCGCGACGGCTACCTGCGCCCCGATCCCGGCGATCCCCAAGCGGTCGACGCGGCGGTGTTCGAGGCCGCGCAGATGGTCGGCACCTTCGAAAAGCCGCTGTTCGTGCGGCTGGAGGAATCGCTTTGCGCCCATTCCCGCGCGGGCAAGATCGGCTGTACCAACTGTCTGAACATCTGTCCCACCGGCGCGATCACGCCCGCGGGCGACCATGTGGCGATCGACCCGATGGTCTGTGCCGGCTGCGGCGCCTGTTCGGCGCTCTGCCCGTCGGGGGCCATCACCTATGACGATCCGCCGGTCTCGTTCCTCTATCGCCGGATCCAGACGCTGGCAACGGCCTATGCCCGCGCGGGGAAGACGGGGGGCAAAACCGGCGATGCGCCGCGCCTGCTGGTGCACGACTCGGGCTTCGGGTCCGAAATGATCGCCCTGAACGCCCGTTTCGCCGACGGCCTGCCCGCCGATGTGCTGCCCTTGGGGCTGGAGACGATCTCGGGCTTCGGCCATGCCGAGATCATGGCCGCCCTTGCCGCCGGTTTCGCCAGCGTCGATCTGCTGCTGTCGCCCACCAGCGAGCTGGACGCCCTGCAGCGCGAGGTGGCGCTGGCCACGGCACTGGCTGGCGAGGGGCGCGCCCGCCTGCTGGATGTCGCCGACCCCGAGGCGCTGACCGGCGCACTGGACCGGGCCGAAGCCGCTGCCGATCTGCCGACGATCACCGACCCGGTGCTGCCGCTGGGCAGCCGCCGTCAGGTGACCCGTCTGGCCGCCAAGGCGCTTCATCCCGGATCGGATGCCGCCCTGCCGCTGCCCGAGGGCGCGCCCTATGGCGCGGTTCTGGTCGACACCGACGCCTGCACCTTGTGTCTGGCCTGCGCGGGCCTGTGCCCGGCGGGGGCCTTGGGCGACAATCCCGACACGCCGCAGCTGCGCTTTCAGGAAGACGCCTGTCTGCAATGCGGCCTGTGCGCGAACGTCTGCCCCGAAAACGCGATCACGCTGGAGCCCCGGTTCAACCTGTCGGACGCGGTCTTCCAGCAGCAGGTCCTGCACGAGGAGGAGCCCTTCGACTGCATCGAATGCGGCAAGACCTTCGGCGTGCGCTCGACCATCGAGCGGATCACCGAGAAACTGGCCGGCAAGCATTCGATGTTCGCCACCAGCGACGCCGCCAAGATGATCCAGATGTGCGATGATTGCCGGGTAAACGCCCAGTACCATTCACAAAACAACCCGTTCGCGGGCAAGGAACGTCCGCGCCCGCGCACCACCGACGATTATTACTCGGACCGCAAGGATCACTGATGCCGGATGGGGGCGCCAAGCTCGGCCGGGTCCAGCCCGGCGACGAAGGCAAGAATGGCCTCGAGATCCTCGAGCGTCATTTCCAGCGGGATGATCGGCGGGGGCCGGGTCTCGTCGAAGGGCTCGGTCACGTCGGCGATCTGGGTAAAGGCGGGATGCGGGTTCAGCAGATAGAAGGTGGTGAACCGCGTCTCCCAGTCCGCGAAGGTGCGCACGACGCCGAACGACGGGGTCGAGCCCAGACCCTTCATCCGGTTCTGCGGGCCGATCACATGGCAGCGGCCGCACATCTGCAGCGACAGGCGGGCGCCCAGCTTGGCATCGCCGTCCAGCGGCACCGCGGCCGTTTCCTCGACTGCGCCGTCGGTGGCGAAATAGATCTGGCGCCCCTCGGGGGCGAACCCCTCGATGGCGCTTTTGCCGGTGTCCGAGCCCAGCCAGTCCACGAACCGCGCGGCATAGGTGGCCGCCGCCACATCGGCGCTGTCATGGGTCGAGCGGGCGGCAAACGACCGCTTGGCGTCCCGCAGGACCGGGGTCGCGTCGGGCAGGGCGCCCGCGGGGACCAGCAGCACGTCGGCCCCCTCGGCCTCGGCGCCATCCAGCGGCACGGCGGTGATGCGGATGCTGGTCTTCAGCGAAAACCGTGGCACCATGTGCGCCATCAGCCCGCTGGCCTGCAATGCGGGGTCGGCGGCGACGATTATGCGCCGTTCCTGACCGAATACCCCGCCGGTGGTGGCGACACCGCTGGACAAAAGGACCGCAAGGGTCAACACAAGTTTCCAACCGGATCGCATCGGCAGATGGCCTCCTTTGAGTGCCCTGCCGCTAGCCTAGGGGCCGAGGGTTTCGGCCGTCAATCCAAAACGAAAGGTGCGCCATGAGCGACGAATTCAACATGACGATGCGCAAGTTCCTGAAACAGGTCGGTGTGACCTCGCAGCAGGCGATCGAAGACGCCATGCGCGACGCAGGCGCCGACACGACCAAGGGGAAAACCTATTCCGCGAAGATGGTCCTGACCATTGATGATCTGGACCTTGTCCATGTCGTCGAAGGCAAGATCGCGGGTCGCGACGAATGAGTGCCACGCGTGACGATGTGCTCGCCGCCCTCAAGGGCGTAACCGACCCCCATTCCGGTCAGGACGTGGTCAGCGCCGGCCTGATCCGCGCGCTGAGCGTCGAGGATGGCGCCGTGCGCTTCGTCCTCGAGATCGACCCCGCCCGCGCCAAGATGATGGAGCCTGTCCGCGCCGAGGCCGAAGAGACGGTCAAGGAGATGGACGGCGTCACCACCGTCTCGGCGGTGATGACGGCCCATGCCGCCGCCGCGCCGCCGCCGGATCTGAAGGGCGGGTCGAAACCCGCCGCGCCCAAGGGGCCGCAGAAGATCCCCGGCGTCGACCGGATCATCGCCATCGCCTCGGGCAAGGGCGGGGTGGGCAAATCCACCGTCGCCGCCAACCTCGCCGCCGCTTTGGCCGCCGAGGGCCGCCGGGTGGGTCTGCTGGACGCCGACGTCTACGGCCCCTCGCAGCCCCGGATGCTGGGCGTCTCGGGCCGGCCCGCCAGCCCCGACGGCAAGACCATCCTGCCCCTGCGCAACCACGGCGTCACCATGATGTCCATCGGCCTGATGACCCGCGAGGACGAGGCCGTCGTCTGGCGTGGCCCGATGCTGATGGGCGCGTTGCAGCAGATGATGAATCAGGTCCAGTGGGGCGCGCTTGACGTGCTGATCGTGGATCTGCCGCCCGGCACCGGCGACGTGCAGATGACCCTGAGCCAAAAGGCCGAGATCACCGGCGCGATCGTGGTGTCGACCCCGCAGGACGTGGCGCTGCTGGATGCCCGCAAGGGTCTGGATATGTTCAAGAAAATGAACGTCAAGGTCATCGGCATGATCGAAAACATGTCGACGCACATCTGCTCGAACTGCGGCCACGAGGAACATCTGTTCGGCCATGGCGGCGTTGCGACCGAAGCCAAGAAGATCGGCGTGCCGCTTCTGGCCGAGATTCCGCTGCATCTGGACATCCGCATGGCCGCCGACGGCGGCGCGCCGATCGTGGTCTCCAAGCCCAATTCGCCGCAGGCCGAGGCGTTTCGCGCCGTGGCCCGCCAGATGATCCAAGAGGGGAATGGATGATCGCTGCCGAAGACGATCTGACAGAGCCGCCAAGCTTTCCGCCCTTGATGGAGGGCTTGGCGGCACCCGACGGGCGCGATCCCTTCGCGCTGGCCTGCGACCGGGCGCGGGCGGGCTGCGATGCGGGGTTGGTTGTGCACAACACCAGCCCCGACATCCTGTCCGCCGCGCTGGTCCTTGCCCCCGAGGTGCCGCTGGCCGACGCGATGATCATGCTGCCCACCTCCGGGATCGGGTTCCAGAACGCCCTTGGCGTGCTGGCCCCGCCCGAGGTGGCCGTGCAACTGGCATGGGACGGCGAGATCATGGTGAACGGCGCGCGCTGCGGCGCCTTCCGGGTCGCGGCCTCGGGCAATGATCCGACGGTTGAACCCGACTGGCTGGTGATCGGCTTCGATCTGCGCATGATGCCGCTGGACCCCGAAACACCGGGGCTGACCCCGGACCAGACCTCGCTCTACGATGAAGGCTGCGCCGAGGTGGTGGCCCCCCGGCTGCTGGAAGCCTGGGCGCGTCATACCCTGGTCTGGATCAACCGTTGGCAGGACGAGGGCACCAAGCCCCTGCACGCAGAATGGCGCGGTTTGGCCTTTGGCTTGGGCAAGGACGTTAGGCTGAGCCTGCCCGAAGGCACGGCGCTGGCGGGCCATTTTCTGGGCGTGGACGAACGCTTTGGCCTGCTCTTGCGACCGGGCGGGCAGGAGGAGGCCCCCAAGGCGGCACCCACACCCGATACCACACCCCCTACCACGCCCCCTACTACGCCCGACACGACCACGCGGCTGGTGCCGCTTACCGATCTTTTGCAACGGGATACACACCGATGAAACTGGCCCGCGCCATCCACTTCGACGAAAGCGACACGCAGGTGTTCCACAGCCCGGCCCGGACCGGCGAATGGTGCATCTCGGGCGGGTTCGAGTTCTCCAACTGGTCCGAGGGCGATCTGACCGGCAAGGCGCGTCAGGCGTTTTCCAACGGCTGGCTGGGCATCGAAACCTTCGGCCGCGTCAGCTTTGTCGCCGTCACCAACATCGAAAAGCCCGAGTACGAGGCGCTGACCCACAATCTGGCGCAGCATTTCGTCGACGTCTACGGCGCCCCCGACATCACCGCCGCCTACGGCGTCGCCCGCGATGAGATGGCCCTGATGGTCGAGCTGTGCGAGGACCAAGAGCCCAACACCCTTCTGTGCGTCTCGCGCGAGCTGACCGAGGCCGGCGTCAAAGAAGCCTTCCGCTCGATCGAGGGTCAGGAAGCCGGGCTGGAGCAATTCGCCATCCACGCCGACCTGGACGAGGACGAGGGCCACGGGCACGGGGGCGGGCACGGCCACCAGCACGGGCCGGGGTGCGGTCACGATCATTGAGGTGGGGTGATGTGGGGGCGCGCTGTAGCGCCCTTATGAAACCGGGGCGCCACTGGCGCCCCGTCAATTAATTCCAATCCAGCCCCAACCGGCTTACTTGTCGGACTGAACCTCGGTCTCGATCTCGATCGGCTGGGTGGCGTCGTCCGAGACCTCTTGGGTGTCCGGATCCTCGGCCTCGACCTCGTCTTCGGTGGCCTCTCCGGTCTGGGGGGCCGCTTCGGCGTCGGGGCGGACGGCGTTGAAGGTGAAAAGTTGCTCACCGTTCAGCTTGTAGCCGTCGATCAGGGTCCGGGCGCGGTCGCTGACGAGCCATTCTTCGACCTGAGTCGCCAGTTGCGCCTTGATATGCGGGTTGTCCTGCGGGTTCACCGGGATATAGGAGTATTGGTTGAACAGGATCGGGTCGCCCGAATACAGCAGCGCCAGATCGCCCTTGTTGCCGAATTTCAGCCAGCTTGCCCGATCCGCCATCACATAGGCGTTCATGCCCGAGGCGGCGTTCAGGGTGGCGCCCATGCCGGCGCCGACGGCGCGATACCAGGGGCCGAAGGTCTCGGGGTCTTCCTCGGCGCCGGACCAGAGCGACAGTTCCTTCTTGTGGGTGCCGCTGTCGTCGCCGCGGCTGACGAAGGGGGCTTGGGCAACCGCAAGGCGGGACATGGCCTCGGTCGCGTTGGCGGACTGGCCCAGACCGACGGGGTCCTGACCGGGGCCGATCAGGACGAAATCGTTATACATGATCTCGGTGCGGTGGGTGCCGTGACCGGCGGCCACGAAAGCCTCTTCCGCAGCGCGGGAATGGACCAGAATGGCGTCGACATCGGCGGCCTCGCCCAGCTTCAGGGCCTGTCCGGTTCCGACCACCAGAAGCTGCACGTCGATGTCCAGATCCGTCTTGATTGCAGGCAGCAGGACCTCACTCAGCCCCGAGTTGTGGAACGAGGTGGTGACGGCCATTTTCATCTGCTCGGCCTGAACGGGCGCCGCGCCCGCGACGCCAAGCCAAGTGACTGACAACGCACCGATAATATACCCTTTGATCATTCCAGGATGTCTCCGTTTAGAAAGGCTTTCGCCTCGGGGGTTTGCGGGTGTGCGAAGAACGTATCGGCGGCGGATGCCTCGTGCAACCGGCCCTGCAGCAGGAACAGCACCTCGTCGGCGAGACGCCGCGCCTGACCCATGTCGTGGGTGGCCATGACGATGCGGACGCCGTCGTCACGGGCGCGGGTCAGGATGGCTTCGATCTCGCGGGTGGCGCGACCGTCAAGATTGGCGCAAGGCTCGTCCAGAAACAGCACTTCGGGCTTGCGGATCAGGGCGCGGGCCAGGGCCAGCTTCTGCTTTTCGCCGCCCGACAGCACGGTCGCGGGCCGGTCCAGCGCGTGGCCCAGGCCGACCCGCGTCGCCCAGTCGCGGGCCCGCTCTAGGGCCTCGGGGCGGCGGGTGCCGTGCACGATCAGCGAATAGGCGATCGAGTCGGTCACCCGGCGCCGCATCATGATCGGGGTCTGGAAGACAAAGGCCTGACGCTGGCGGGCCTCGGCCGCAGGACCGGACCAGGTGACGCTGCCTTGAGCCGGGCGTTCCAGCCCGTGCAGAAGGCGCAGCAGCGTCGACTTGCCCGACCCGTTCGGCCCCATCAGGATCGAGATGCCGCGCCCCGCGAGGGTCATGTCGACCGGGCCCACCAGTTGCAGGCCCCGGCGGCGCACGCAGGCATCGCGGACGGTCAGCGGCAGGATCGAGTTTACCATTGGCTGGTTCTTTCGGTGCGCGACAGGGCGTGGATCGCGATGTTCAGCACCACCGCCAGACCGATCAGCACAAAGCCAAGTCCCAGCGCCAGCGCGAAGTTGCCCTTGCCGGTCTCCAGCGCAATGGCCGTGGTCAGCACCCGGGTCGCGTGGTCGATATTGCCGCCGACGATCATGATCGCGCCCACCTCGCCGATGGCCCGCCCGAACCCCGCCAGCGCCGCCGTCAGAAGCGCGCGCCGCCCGTCCCAGATCAGTGCCCGGATGCGCTGACCCCGCGTGGTATTGAGCGAGATCAGAAGGTCGTGGTACTCGGCCCAGAGATCCCGGATCGCCTGATGCGCGATCGAGGCGATCAGCGGCGTCACGATGATGACCTGTGCGATCACCATCGCCGTCGGTGTGAACAGCAGCCCGAACACCCCGAACGGCCCCGACCGGCTGAGCAGCAGGTAGACGATCAGGCCCACCACCACCGGCGGCAGCCCCATCAGCGCGTTCAGCAGGGCGATGGTCTCGCGGCGGAAGCGGAAGCGGTTGACCGCCAGCCACGCCCCCATCGGCAGCCCGAGGCACGAGGCGATGACAACCGCCGTCAGCGTGACCTGAAGGCTGCGCAGGGTGATCTCGATCAGGTCCGGATCAAGGGTGACGATCAGGCGGGCGGCCTCGGACAGTCCTTGCCAGATCTCGTTCATCGGGGATGGGGTCCGGAATGGGCGAGCGGCGTGCTAGCAGGCGGCGCGGTTACAGGCCGGGCGGTTACAGGCGGCGCGCTTGGTGTCCCGATTGATCCGGGCCGCCCGCCAGGGGCTCTTGCGCTGACTGTCCCGCTGGCCGTCCGCCTCACATCGCATTCCTTCGTGCTTCGCGGCCTTGCCGTCAGGGGGCAGGCCGGTCTTGCCCGCATACTTAACGCGGGTTTTCGCCGGGGGGAACCGGGAAGCGGGCGAGGATGCGGGCAGGGGCCGGGCCGGGGCGGTCGCCCCCGGATGTCGGTTTTCGCCCCGCAGGCGGCGTGCGTGACGGTTGCGCCATTGCAGGCAGGCTGATACCCACCCGGCGACGAAGCCTTTCAGGCGGAACGGAAGACGGCGGGGCCGACCCAATCAGGGGGCCTGCGCATCATCGTCGAAACGGGGCAGGACCCCGGCCGTTCTGGCTGTCGTGCAAAAAGGACGGGACCGGATGAGCGAACAACAGTCTTCCAGCGGTGAAAAGATCGGCGTCATGCTGTGCGGCCACGGCTCGCGCAGCGAGGATGCGGTGCGCGAGTTTTCGGTTCTGGCCCAGCGTCTGCCCGCGCTTCTGCCCTCCGAGTGGGAGGTGGATTACGGCTACCTCGAATTCGCCAACCCGGTGATCCGCGCCGGTCTGGACAATCTGCGCGAAAAGGGCTGCGACCGCATTCTGGCTGTGCCCGGCATGCTGTTCGCCGCCATGCACGCCAAGAACGACATCCCCTCGGTGCTAAACGAATACGCCCACACCCACGGCATCCGCGTCGACTACGGGCGCGAACTTGGGGTCGATCCGCGCATGATCCGTGCGGCCTCGGAACGGATCGAGCAGGCGATTGCCACCGCCGACGCCGAAAACGGCCCCGTCTCGCGGCACGAGACCTGTCTAGTGGTGATCGGACGCGGTGCCTCGGACCCCGACGCCAATGCCAACGTCTCGAAAGTCGCCCGCATGCTGTGGGAGGGGATGGGCTTTGGCTGGTGCGAGGTCGGCTATTCCGGCGTCACCTTCCCGCTGGTCGAGCCCTGCCTAGAGGCGGTGGTCAAGCTGGGCTACAAACGGGTCATCGTCTTTCCCTACTTCCTGTTTACCGGCATCCTGATCGACCGGATCTACGGCTTCACCGACATGGTCGCCGCCGCCAATCCGGGCACCGAATTCGTCAAGGCAGGATATCTCAACGATCACCCGCAGGTGCTGGCCACCTTCGCCGAGCGCGTGACCGAGATTCTGACCGGCGACACCGCGATGAATTGCGGGCTGTGCAAATACCGCACGCAGGTTCTGGGGTTCGAGGCCGAGGTCGGCAGCCCCCAAGAAAGCCACCATCACCATGTCGAGGGGCAGGGCGCCACGGCCCCCGGCTCGAACGTGGCCGATTGTGCGCTGTGCGATGATTTCTGCACCGGCGCGTGCCGGCTGGATATGGATCATGGGCATTCGCACGGGCACTCTCACGGTGACGGGCACGACCATCACCATGGGCATTCCCACGACCACGACCACGACCACCACCACGGGCACGACCACGCCCACCCGGAATACCCGCAGGCCGACCACCCGCTGGGCCCCGAAAGCGTGCGCCGCCACCTCAAACCACAGGACTGACAGGGGGGTGGAATATGAACGCCGCCCCGACCGGATCTATGCCGAAAGCTTCCGCATCATCCGCGACGAGGCTGACCTGTCGCATCTGCCCGGCGCCCTGCACCCGCTGGCGATCCGCCTGATCCACGCCTGCGGCATGGTCGATGTGGCCAGCGATCTGCGCGCCAGCAACGATTGCCTTGATGCGGGCCGCGCGGCGCTGGACGCAGGCGCGCCGATCCTGTGCGACGCCGAGATGGTCGCCCGCGGCATCATCGCCCGCGCCCTGCCGCCGGGCCGCACGCCGGTCGTCACCCTGAACGATCCGCGGACACCGGCGCTGGCGCAGCAGTTGGGCACCACCCGCTCGGCCGCCGCGGTGGAGTTGTGGCGCGACCGGCTGGAGGGCGCCGTGGTGGTGATCGGCAACGCGCCCACGGCCCTGTTCCATCTGCTGGAAGGGCTGCAACAGGGCTGGCCCCGCCCCGCCGCCGTGCTGGGCTTCCCGGTGGGCTTCGTGGGGGCCGCGGAATCCAAGCAGGCATTGCACGAACTGGCCCCGGCGCTGAAACTGCCCTATGCGACGTTGCTGGGGCGGCGGGGCGGCTCGGCCATGGCGGCGGGCGCCTTCAACGCCATCAGCCTTGACCTGAGGGGGGACGGAACATGACACCCTGGCTGCATGTGATCGGCATCGGAGAAGACGGTTGGGACGGGCTTGCCCCCGCCACCCAAGCCATACTGGAAGCGGCCGAGGTGGTGGTGGGCGGCGACCGGCATCACAGTCTGGCCCCGCACCTGACCGCCCGGCGGATGCACTGGCCCAGCCCCTTCCGCGCGATGGTGGACGAAATCGGCGCCCTGCGCGGCACCCTGACGTGTGTGCTGGTCACGGGCGACCCGCTGTGGTTCTCGGCCGGGGCGTTCTTTGCCAAGGCCTTCGACGCAGGCGAGCTGGTTTACCACCCCTGCCTGTCGGCCTTCCAATGGGCCGCCGCGCGGATGCGGTGGAGCCTTGCGGATCTGGACGCCATCACCGTGCACGGCCGCCCCTCGCAACAGGCGATCCCGCATTTCTTTCCCGGCGCACGCATCCTGATGCTGACGCAGGACAGCACGACCCCCGCCACCATCGCCGCCCACCTGCGCGACAATGGCTATGGCGACAGCCGGATGACGGTGCTGGGCGCGTTGGGCGGGCCGGACGAATCCCGCCGTGACGGCGTTGCCGGCGACTGGTCCGGCGACAGCCCCGATTTCCACGTTCTGGCGGTCGAGGTCATCGCCACCGAAGACGCCCGCCCCTTGCCGCGCTGGGGTCTGCCCGATGACGCCTTCCACCACGACGGCAAGATGACCAAGCGCGAGTTGCGGGTGCTGACGCTGGCCGCCTTGGCGCCCCGGCGCGGGCAGCGGCTGTGGGACATCGGCTGTGGCTGCGGCTCGGTCGCCGTCGAATGGCTGCGCGCCGACCGGGACATGGAAGCCACAGGGCTGGAGCCTGACGCCAACCGCCGCGCGATGGCCGCCACCAACGCCCAGATCCTCGGCACGCCCCGCCTGCGCCTGTCGGAGGCCACCGCCCCCGAGGGGCTGGCCGGTCTGCCGATGCCGGACGCGGTCTTCATCGGCGGCGGGCTCAGCATCGCAACCGCCGAGATCGCGCTGGCCGCCCTGCCGCGCCACGGACGGCTGGTCGCCAATGCGGTGACGCTGGAATCCGAGGCCGTGCTGACCCAGTTGCACCAGCGCCATGGAGGCAGTCTGATCCGCGTCGCGGTCCAGCGGGCCGAACCTGTGGGCCGCCTGCACGGCTGGCGCCCGGCGATGCCCGTGACCCAGTGGAGCCTGATGAAATGACGCCCTCAGACGTCGCGGATGGCGGCAGCACGGTCTCCAGCAAGGCCCCGAGCACGGCCCCGAGCACGGCCCCCAGCACGGCCCCCAACACGGCCCCCGATACGGGCCCCGGTACGGACCCCGATACGGGCCCCGGCACGCTTTACGGTGTAGGCACCGGCCCCGGCGACCCCGAACTGCTGACCCTGAAGGCATGGCGTCTGATCAAGGACGCCCGGGTCATCGCCTATCCGGCCCCCGACAGCGGCGACAGCTTCGCCCGCGCCATCGTGGCCCAGTTCATCCCCAAGGACGCTTTGGAAATCCCCATCGTGGTCCCCATGACCCCCGCCCGCTTTCCCGCGCAAGAGGTCTATGACCGCGCCGCCGACCAGATCGGGGCCGAGCTTGCAAAAGGCCGCGACGTGGTGGTTCTGTGCGAGGGCGATCCCTTCTTTTACGGCTCGTTCATGTATCTTTTCGGCAGGCTCGAAGGGCGGTTCCCGGTGCGCGTCGTGCCCGGCGTCAGCTCGCTTGGTGCCGTCTCGGCGGCGGCTCAACGCCCGCTTTGCGCCCGCGAGGAAACGCTGACCGTGCTGCCCGCGACCCTGTCCGAAGAGGCGTTGACCGCCCGTCTGCAACAGGCCGACGCCGCCGCGATCATGAAGCTGGGCCGGCATTTCGCCAAGGCCCGCCGGGTGGTCGCGGCGTTGGGCCTGACCGAACGCGCGCACTTCGTCAGCCACGCCTCGCTGCCGCATCAGACCGTCTCGGCGCTGGCCGACGCCCCCGATGCCGCGCCCTATTTTTCCATGATCCTCATCCCCGGAAAGGATGCCCATGTCTGATGTTTTCCATGTCTGAAGGTTCCCATGTCTGAGACCGTTCTTGTGGCGATCCTGCCCTCGGCCCTGCCGCTGGCCGAGCGGCTGGCGGCCCCGCTTGGCGCACGTGTCGACCTGCGGGGGCGGGACTTCACCGATACCGGCGCCCATCTGCGGGCGCTGTTTCTGGCCGGGCATGCCATCGTGGGGATCGCCTCGACCGGGATTCTGATCCGCTGTCTGGCGCCGCTTCTGTCCGACAAACGCGCCGAGCCGCCGGTGCTGGCCTTGTCCGAAGATGGCCGCGCCGTGATCCCGCTTTTGGGCGGGCACCGGGGCGCCAACGATCTGGCCCGCCGGATCGCAACGTTGCTCGAGGGCGCGGACGCCGCCATCACAACCACCGGCGACGCGCGATTGGGCGTGGCGCTGGACGAGCCGCCCGCCGGCTGGATGCTGGAAAACCCCGAGGATGCGAAGCCCGCGATGGCGGCCCTGCTGGGCGGGGCGCTTGCGCAACTGTCCGGGCAGGCCGAATGGCTGAAGCCTCTGGCCGCGCAGATGGGCGACCGGCTGACAGGCTCGGACGCCGCCGATACCGATGCGCCGGTGGTGCTGTCGGTCGACGGCTGCGCCCCGCTGATCTGGCGCCGCCGCCGGCTGATGCTGGGCCTTGGCGCCGCGCGGGGCTGCCCGGTGGACGAGATGCAGGCGCTGGTGATGCGCTGCCTCACCGACAATGGCTACGCCCCCGGCGACGTCGCGGCGGTCCACTCGGTCGATCTGAAATCCGACGAGGCTGCGATTCACGCCGTCGCCGACTTCCTGAACGTGCCCGCACGGTTCCATGCCGTTGACGCGCTGGAGGCCCAGACACCGCGTCTGGCCAACCCCTCGGATGTGGTCTTTGCCGAAATCGGTTGCCACGGCGTGGCCGAAGGGGCGGCACTGTTGGCCGCTGGCCCCGACGGGCGTCTGGTGGTCGAAAAGGTCAAATCCGCCAATGCGACCTGTGCGCTGGCCGAAGGACCCGCGACCAAGACCCCGCCCGAATGCGGCACCCCGCGCGGCCATCTGGCGGTGGTGGGCATCGGCCCCGGCAAATCCGACTGGCGCACCCCCGAAGCCTCGCGTCTGATCGCCGAGGCCGATGAGTTGGTGGGATATGGCCTTTACCTTGATCTGCTGGGCCCGTGGGCTCGCCAGAAACAGCACCGCGAGTTCGCTCTGGGCGAGGAGGAAGCCCGCTGCCGCTATGCGCTGGAACGCGCGGGGCAGGGGCGGCGCGTGGCGCTGATCTGCTCGGGCGATGCGGGGATCTATGCGATGGGGGCGCTGGTGATGGAACTGGTCGCCCGCCCCGAGGACGAGGGCGGTGCCACCGCCGCCGCCAAGCGGGTGGCGATCACCCACGCGCCGGGGATCTCGGCGCTGCAGGCGGCCTCGGCCCGGGCGGGGGCGCTGCTGGGGCATGACTTCTGCGCCATCTCGCTGTCGGATCTGCTGACCTATCGCGATGCGATCACCCGCCGCGTGACCGCCGCCGCCGAGGGTGATTTCGTCATCGCCTTCTACAACCCCGTCTCGCGCCGCCGCCGCACCCTGCTGGAAGAAGCCCGCCAGATCCTGCTGCAACACCGGCCCGCGACGACGCCGGTTCTGCTGGCCTCGAACCTTGGACGGCCCGACGAGATGCTGCGCCTGCGCGATCTGGGCAGCCTGCAAACCGACGAGGTCGACATGCTGACCATCGTGCTGATCGGTGCCTCGACCAGCCGGGTGGCGCGGTCAGGCGACGGGGGCGCTGGCGCCGAGGGCAACTGGATTTTCACGCCGCGCGGATATGCGCGCAAGATCGACGGGGATCTGTCATGACCGTTTACTTCATCGGCGCTGGGCCGGGCGACCCGGACCTGATCACCGTCAAGGGTCAGCGCCTGATCGGCCAATGCCCGGTCTGTCTGTTCGCCGGATCGCTGGTGCCCGAGGCCATCGTCGCCGGAGCGCCCGAGGGCGCGCGGGTGATCGACACCGCCCCTCTGCATCTGGACCAGATCATCGACGAGATCGTGGCCGCCCACGCCGCGGGCCACGACGTCGCCCGCGTGCACTCGGGGGACCCGTCGCTTTACGGCGCCATCGCCGAACAGATCCGCAGACTGCGCGCGCTGGAGATCCCGTTCCAGATCATCCCCGGCGTGCCCGCCTTCGCCGCCGCCGCCGCCGCGCTGGGTCAGGAACTGACCGTGCCCGAACTGGCGCAGACCGTCATCCTGACGCGCACGGCGATGAAATCCTCGGGCATGCCCGAGGGCGAGGATCTGGCGACCCTTGGCCAGTCCCGCGCGACGCTGGCGATCCATCTGTCGATCCGCAACCTGCTGCATGTCGAGCGCGAGCTGACCCCGCATTACGGCGCCGATTGCCCGGTGGTGGTCGCCTACCGCGTCGGCTGGCCCGATCAGTCGTTCCTGCGCGGCACCCTGTCGGACATCCGCGAAAAGGCCCGCGCCGCCAAGCTGACCCGCACCGCGCTGGTCTTCGTGGGCCGGGTGTTCGAGGCCGCCGAGTTCCCCGACAGCGCTCTTTACGACGCCGCCATGCCCCACGTGCTGCGCCCCCGCGCAGAAGGCGCCCGAAAGAAGCGCGGCTGAGGGCAGGGGCCTCCGGCGGGGATATTTCCGCGACCCTAAAGTTGGGGGCTCGTCGGCGGGGGCTAGTGGTTGGTGGCGATCAGGTGAGCGAAGGATCCCGCCACGTTGTCCCGGCGCAGCCCCATGTCGGGCAGGGGGGCGCCGGTGGCGTCGGTGGCGTGGAACAGACGGTCCGCCGCGCCTTCGTGGGTGATGGCGGCATAGTGGAATTCATGCGCCTTCAGCGGCGCGGGGCCGGTCCACAGGGCGTTCGCGGCCACTGGTTGCAGATTGCGGTAGCCAAGCGTCAATTTGCGCCGGGCGAAACTGGTGGTCAGCGGCAGCAGGCCCAGCATCGGGTGGCGGGTGCCGTGGGCATCCTCGAGAGTCTCGCCCAGAACCATGTAGCCGCCGCATTCGCCGTAGATCCTTGTGCCCGCTGTCGCCGCCCTTTGCATCCCGGTGCGGAAGCTTTGCGCGGCGGACAGGGGGCCTGCGTGCAGCTCGGGATAGCCCCCGGGCAAGTAGATCGCGTCGGCTTGGGCGGCGGGGGATTGGTCGGCCAGGGGCGAGAAGGGCAGAATTTCCGCGCCCTGCGCCTGCCAGTCCGACAGCAGGTGCGGGTAGGCGAAGGCGAAGGCGGTGTCGCGGGCGATGGCGATGCGCTGACCCGGTGGCGGCAGGCGGTGTGCGGCGGCGTCGTTGTGGGGAGCGGCAAGCGGGGTGGCGGCGCGGCGCAGGGCCGTCAGATCGACCGAGGCCGCGATGGTGTCCGCAGCCGCCTCGATGAAGGGCTCCAGTTGGTCGGTCTCGCCTGCCTGCACTAGGCCCAGGTGGCGTTCGGGCAAGGCAAGCGACGGGGTGCGGGGGACGGCGCCCAGCACGGAAATGCCCGCCGTCTCAAGGCTTTGCCGCGCCATCTTCGCATGGGCGTCCGAGCCGGCGCGGTTCAGGATCACCCCCGCAAGGGCCAAATCCGGCGCCAGCGCCCGCAGCCCGGCCGCCGCCAGCGCCGCCGATTGCGCCTGTTTGGAGATGTCGAGGATTAGCACCACCGGCACCCCCAGCGCCCGGGCCAGATCCGCCGCCGAGCCGGTGCCGCAGCGGCCCGCGTCCAGCACGCCCATCGCACCCTCGACCAGCAGCAGATCCCCGCCTTGGGCCGCCGCGCGGCTGCGCAGCTCGGCCTCGCCCATCGCCCAGGCGTCCAGATTGACCGACGGGGCGCCGCAGGCGGCCGCGTGGAAGGCGGGGTCGATATAATCCGGCCCGCTTTTGGCCGCGCGGACCGCCGTGTCGCGGCCCCCCGAGGCCTGCCCCGAGGCCCGCCCCAAAGCCCGCAGCAAGGCCAGCGTCAGCACCGTTTTGCCCGCGCCCGACGACGGGGCCGCCAGCAACAGACCCCTCTGCGCCGGCAGGCTCACGAGACGTCGGCAGCAGGCGTGGCGGTGCCCATCGGATCAAGCGCCCGGGGCGGTTCGCCCGCAAGCTGGCCGGCCCAGTCGATGACTTGCCGCATGCGCACCACCTCGCCGACGCAGATGATGGCCGGTGATCCCATGCCGTGACGCTCCACATCCGCGACCACGGTGCCCAGGGTGCTTTCCAGCACCGCCATGTCGGGCCGGGTGGCGTTCTGCACCACCGCGACCGAGGTGCCGGGGGCGCGACCGGCCTCTAGCAGTGCGCCCGAAATCTGCGGCAAGTGCTTGATGGCCATGTAAATCACGATCACCGGAGAGCCCTTGGCCAGCGCCTGCCAGTCGATGGCGGAAGGCGCGTCGCCGCTTTGATCGTGGCCAGTGACGAAGGTGACGGCCTGATTGACGTCGCGGTGGGTGACGGGAATGCCAGCATAGCCCAGCCCGCCGATCCCGGCGCTGATGCCCGGTGTCACGCGGAACGCCACGCCCGCGCGGACCAGCGCCTGCGCCTCTTCGCCGCCACGGCCAAAGACGAACGGATCGCCGCCCTTCAGCCGCACAACACGGCGACCTGCGCGGGCAAGTTCGATCAGCCGCAGCGAGATGTCGCGCTGCTTGGCCGAGGGTTTGCCCCCCCGCTTGCCGGCATATTCCAGCAGCGCTTCGGGGTGGCGCCAAGCCAGGATACGCTCGTCGACCAGCGCGTCGTAGACGATGGCGTCAGCCCGTTGCAGCGCCGACAGTCCCTGCAGCGTCATCAGACCGGGATCGCCCGGGCCGGCGCCCACCAGCCAGACCAGACCGGGGGGGAAATCGGGCACATCCATGCCAGAGAAATCGAACGGGTGCAGCATTGGCTTGGTCGGTCCTTGGGTCATGGGCGCATCCTATACCGGCGGGCGCGGCGGCGCGATACGTCGAATCCGTCCTTTTGGGGCTACCAGCGTCGCCCGTATCGTCGTTATATCCCGCCTATGGCCCGCAAACCCTCAGGACCCCTGCGCACCGGCTTTACCACGGGCGCCTGCGCCACCGCCGCCGTGGCCGCCGCCGGCCATGCGCTGCTGACCGGCGCGTGGCCCGATCCTGTGACCATCCGCCTGCCGCGCGGGCAAGAGCCGCAGTTTCCCCTGCATGACCGCGCTTTGGGTGATGGCACCGCGACGGCCACCGTGAAGAAGGACGCGGGCGATGATCCCGACGTGACCCACGGGGCGCTGATCCGGGCGCATCTGGCCAAAGGCACTCCGGGGCAGGGGGTGCGCTTTCATGCGGGCGAGGGCGTCGGCACCGTCACCCGCCCCGGCCTGCCGGTTGCCGTCGGTGAGGCCGCGATTAACCCCGTGCCCCGCCAGATGATGACCCGGACGCTGGAAGAGATCGCCCGGGCGCAGGGGGTGGCCGCCGATTTCGACGTCACGATCTGCGTGCCCGGCGGGCAAGCGCTGGCGTTGCAAACGTGGAACCCCCGGCTGGGGATCGAGGGCGGGATCTCGATCCTCGGGACCACCGGCATCGTGCGGCCGTTTTCCTGCGCGGCGTGGATCGCCTCGATCCACCGGGGGATTGACGTGGCGCGGGCCGGGGGGCTGGGCCATGTGGCGGGGGCCACGGGCGCCACCTCGGAACGCGCGGCGCAGGATCTTTTGGGTCTGCCGGATCACGCCATGCTGGATATGGGCGACTTTGCCGGGGGCATGCTGAAATACATGGCCCGCCATCCGGTGGACCGGCTGACCATCGCCGGCGGGGCGGGCAAGCTGTGCAAACTGGCGCAGGGGGCGCTGGACCTGCATTCGGGGCGCAGTCAGGTGGATTTCGCGCAGCTTGCCGAATGGGCCGGGCCACTGGGGCTGGACGCGGACCGGATCGCGCAGGCCAATACCGTGCTGGACGCGTTGCAGATCGCGGGGCCCGACGGTACCCCGGCCTTGTCGGCCCAGATCGCCCGCCGTGCCTGTCAGACCGCGCAGGCCGTCTTGGGTGCGGCGCCGGTCACCGTTGATGTCATGGTCTTCGATCGCAGCGGCGGGCTGTTGGCACGAAGCTGAAAGCCTTTGCGTCAGCGACCCGCGCCTTCGGGCACCAAAGCGTCGGAATTGCCATGTTGCGCCGCCCCGCGCAGTGGCATACCCATCGCTGTCACACCAGATCCAGATAGCGGAGCGCTCCCATGGCCCAGAAGATCCCAGTCACCGTCATCACGGGCTTTCTTGGCGCCGGCAAGACCACCCTGATCCGCCACCTGATCGAGAACGCCGGCGGGCGCCGCATCGCGCTTGTCATCAACGAGTTCGGCGATCTTGGCGTCGACGGCGAGATCCTGAAGGGCTGCGGCATCGAGGGTTGCGCCGACGACGATGTGGTCGAGTTGTCGAACGGCTGCATCTGCTGCACCGTGGCCGAGGATTTCATCCCCGCCATGCAAAAGCTCATCGACCGGGATCAGGCCCCCGACCATATCGTGATCGAGACCTCGGGGCTGGCCCTGCCGCAGCCCTTGGTGCGTGCCTTCAACTGGCCCGACATCCGCACCCGCGTCACCGTCGATGGTGTCGTCACCGTGGTCGATGGCCCCGCCGTGGCCGCCGGTCGTTTTGCCGCCGATACCGACGCCGTCGACCGCCAGCGGGCCGCCGATGACGGGCTGGACCACGAAACCCCGCTGTCGGAATTGTTCGAGGATCAGCTTGCCTGCGCCGACATGGTCGTCGTCAGCAAGGCCGATCTGATGGAGACGCCAGAGGCGCTGATCGCCACCCTGCGCGACGATGTGCGCAAGGGCGTCACCTTCGTCAGCGCCTCAATGGGGCAGGTCGATCCGGCCGTTCTGCTGGGCCTTGGCGTCGGCGCCGAGGACGATCTGGAGGCACGCCGCGAGGTGCATCACCACCATCACGACGACGATCATCACGACCATGACGATGAGCACGACGATCACGATCACCATCATCCCCACGACCATCACGGCCACGATGAATTCGAAAGCTTCGTCGTGGACCTGCCCGAAATCGCGGACCCCGATCAGCTTCGCGCCCGCGTGGCGCAAGCGATTGCCGATCACGACCTGCTGCGCGTCAAGGGTTTCGCCGCGATCGAAGCCAAGCCCATGCGTCTGGTGCTGCAGGCCGTGGGCCCCCGGATCGACAGCTATTTCGACCGTCCCTTCACTGCCGACGAAACCCGTGCCAGCCGGCTTGTGGTGATCGGTCAGCACGGGCTGGACCGGGACGCGATCAAGGCCGCTCTGCACCCGTGAGCCAAGGGATCGCGATATCTCGCGCCGCGCCCGATGATCCGGGGGTGCGCGCGCTGCGCAAGGCCTCGATCGCGCTGATGGACCGGCTGTTCGCGCCCGAGTCCAACCACTACCTGACCGAGGATCAGCAGCGCGACAAAGGCGTGGTGATGTTCGTGGCACGCGACGGCGATGCCACGCTGGGCTGCTGCGGGCTGATGCCGGCGGGCGACTACGGAGAGATCAAGTCGCTGTTCACCGATGACGCCGCCCGCGGGCGCGGGGTGGGCAACGCCCTTCTGCTTGCCGTCGAGGATGAAGCCCGCCGTCAGGGCCTTGCCCGCCTGTGCCTTGAGACCGGCACCCTGCTGCACGCCGCCCGCCGGCTGTACCAGCGTCACGGCTTTGTCGAATGCACGCCCTTTGGCGACTACCGGCCCGACCCGCACTCGGTCTTCATGGAGAAGACGCTGTGATCCCTCTCGCCCCCTGCCGAAAGCCGCGCTGATGCATATGCTTGCCGCCACCGCCGGTCAGGCCTCGGACGGGTCCGAGCCGGTCGATCCGGGCCAGACCCCGGCCCCGGTGCTGTTCCTGTCGGCTGCCGACACCGAACTGGCCGCCCTGTCCGAGGCCCGCCAGTCGCTGGAAGAGGCCGCGCCCGAGCTGCGCCTGTGCAATCTGGCGTGGTTCGCGCATCCCTTCACCGTGGACAAATATCTGGACGACACCGCCACCCGCTCGGGTCTGGTGATCGTGCGGTTTCTGGGCGGGGCGGCCTACTGGCGTTACGCCGCCGAACAATTCTCGGCCCGCCTGCGCGAGGCCGGCGTGGCCTTTGCCGCCCTTCCCGGCGACGACAAACCGGATGAAGAGCTGTTCGCCCTGTCGTCGGTCAGCCGCGCCGATTGGGAAAGCCTTTGGGCCTATTGTGTCGAGGGCGGGCCGCAGAACGCCGCCAACCTGCTGCGCCACGCGGCCCATATGTTGGATGAAGACGCCGACCCCCAAATGGCCCCCCCCGCCGCCACGCCGCTTCTGCGGGCGGGCTATTACTGGCCCGGAGCCGGTGCGGCCGATCTGGAGACTCTGAAACGCGACTGGACCCCCGGTGCGCCCGTGGTGGCGCTGACCTTCTACCGCGCGCTGTTGCAGGGCGCGGGGCTGCATCCGGTCAACCAGATGATCAAGGCGCTGCTGCGTCGGGGGCTGAACCCGCTGCCGGTCTTCGCAGCCTCGCTGAAGGACCCGCTGTCGCGGGCCACGTTGCAAGCGATCTTTGATGAGACCCCGCCCGACGTGGTGCTGAACGCCACCAGCTTCGCGATCTCGTCCCCCGATCCGTCCAGTTGGGAAGACGGCCACACCGCCACCATTCTGGACGCCCCCGGCGTGCCGGTGTTTCAGGTGATCCTGTCCGCCGCCTCGGAAGAGGGATGGGAGGACAGCGCACAGGGGCTTGGCGCCCGCGACATCGCCATGAACGTCTCGCTGCCCGAGGTCGATGGCCGCATCATCACCCGCGCCGTCAGCTTCAAGGGCGAGGCCTATTTCGACGAGGCCACCCAATGCTCGATCGCGGCCTACCGCGCCCGCAACGACCGCATCGGCTTTGTCGCGGATCTGGCGGCCAACTGGGTGGCGCTCGCCCGCACGCCCGAGCCAAAGCGCCGGGTCGCGCTGGTGCTGGCCAACTATCCCAACCGCGACGGACGGCTGGCCAACGGGGTGGGGCTGGACACGCCCGCCGCCACCGTGGGCGTGCTTGGGGCGATGGCGCAGTCGGGCTACCGTGTGACGGATGCGCCCGCCGACAGCGACGCGCTGATGGCCGCGCTGATGGCCGGACCCACCAACTGGCTGACCGACCGTCGCCAGAAGACGGGGGGCGAGACCTTCGGCTTTGCCGACTATCAGATCGCCTATGGCCGCCTGCCGCTGGAGGTCCGCACAAGGATCGAAGACCGCTGGGGCCCCCCCGAATCCGACCCGTTCTATGAACCCGGAGAGGTCGACTGCGGCCAGTTCCGCCTGTCGGTTCTCAGCTTCGGCAACGTGGTGGTCGGCATCCAGCCCGCGCGGGGCTACAACGTCGATCCCAAGGACAGCTACCATTCGCCCGATCTGGTGCCGCCGCATCACTATCTGGCCTTCTATTTCTGGCTGCGCTTCAGCTTCGAGGCGCAAGCCGTTGTTCACATGGGCAAACATGGCAATCTGGAATGGCTGCCCGGCAAGGCCGTCGCCCTGTCCGAAACTTGTTTCCCCGAGGTGGCGCTGGGCCCGATGCCCCACGCCTATCCCTTCATCGTCAACGATCCCGGCGAGGGCACGCAGGCCAAGCGCCGCGCACAGGCGGTGATCGTCGATCACCTGACCCCGCCGCTGACCCGCGCCGAAACCTACGGCCCGCTGCGGGATCTCGAGGTGCTGGTGGACGAGTATTACCAAGCCGCCGGCGTCGATCCGCGCCGCATCGCCCATCTGCGCGGCGAGATCCTGTCGCTGATGCAGGCCACCGGCATGGACCGCGATGCAGGCATTACCGATGGCGACAATGCTGACGCCCGTCTGGCCCGCATCGACGCATGGCTCTGCGATCTGAAAGAGGCGCAGATCCGCGACGGGCTGCACATCTTCGGCACGGCCCCCGAGGGGCGGCTGGCCCGCGATTTGATCGTGGCGCTGGTGCGGGTGGCGCGGGGCGAGGGCGCGGGGGG
>SWCD01003604.1_pt1 | contig 31373 bp, 32 predicted proteins | sample 4693011 | NCBI WGS metagenome assembly SWCD01 (sample SAMN10267278, study PRJNA491770) | bioreactor metagenome | isolation source: DHS bioreactor inoculated with marine | place: Japan: Omine Ridge, Nankai Trough | reverse complement strand
TTACAGGTTGGATGCTTCGTTACAACTTAGAATTCGGCGCCAGCCTGTCCGAGGAGATGGTGGACCATTGGGATGCGGCAGGCGATCTCACTCACTTCGACGACCTGTCGGATTTCTGGACGTGGGCCGGCGGCTCGGGTCACGGGCCGACGGTCTTCAGGAATCTCGAGCCCTATCCGGGAGCCATCAAGTCTCTCGAGCACCTCGCCGCATGTCATGACATAGTGGTCTTGTCCATGAAGGCCGACTGGGCGGCGCCTGATACGTATGCCTGGATCTCCGATCATCGTATCCCGACTCGTGAGATCCACCTGCTTCGCGACAAGTGGCAGGTCCCTTGCGACATCTATCTCGATGACTCTCCGTATGCCGTCCCCGGCCTCGTCGAGAACCGTCCCGATTCCATCGTCTGCCGGTTCGTCCGTCCCTGGAACGAGCCCGTCGCGGGAGCGGTGGACGTCTACAGCTGGGAAGAGTTTGTGTCGTTGGTCGACCGCGAGAAGGGCGACCGCGACTGCTCCAAACGAGAGTGACCGTTTCCGGCCCGGTCGATGACCCAGTGGAGAACGGTCATCGCTACGGCGATCGCCACGAAGAACGGTCCTACGGATTCCAGCCCGGACGCATCCACGACTAGGCCGGAAAACCACGGAATTGTGGCGCCACCCACAGCGGCAGCGGAAATCTGATACCCGATGACGGCGGCGGCGCGATCTTCGCCAACCCAGCTCGGCGTCAACGCAACCAGAATCGGGAACACCCCGGCAAGGCTGATTCCGAGCAGCGTGAGCCCAGCGACGCCGAATCCCGCTGGATCGATCCAAAACAAGAAGGTCCCGGCCACCGATCCGAACATGCTCAGGTGGAGGATCGTACGCGGTGCAGCCCGGTCACCAATCGCGCCCAGGAGCAACCTGCCCCCGGTGAGGCCGCCCCAGTAGACGGCGACCCAGACTCCGGCAGCAAACTCGCCCATCCCCCGGCTCTCCGTCAGCACCGAATAGGCCCACTGGCCGGCTGCTACCTCGATGCCAACATAGAGGACGAACAGACCAAGCAAAGTGAGGACCGATGCTCCGAACTGGCCGGAGACGGTTTCATCTCCGGTGGAGGAACCGGTAGACCATCCCCGAATAACCCGCACCACTGCAACCAACATGAGCAGTTCAACTCCGGCCAGAACCACATAGGCAGTTCGCCAGGACAGGCCCCGTGACAGGATTGCGGCAACGAGAACGGGTCCGATCGTCGCACCGATACCGAAGAACGCATGCAAGAGATTCATGGTCCGAGCGTCGTGATTGAGAGCGACGTAGGTGTTCATCGCAGAGTCGATCAGGCCGCCGCTGAAACCAAGACCGACCGCGCATGCCAGCAGCGGCAGCCAAGACCCCACCAGCGCATAGCCGAGAAGCGAGGCGGATCCTGCGACCATCGCAATTGTCAGCACAATGCCCAGCCCCAACCGCTCGGTCATCCGACCCACGGCCAGACCTGCGACGAAGTAGCCCAATGTGCCGACGGCCAGCAGGAGACCAAGGTCTGCCACGGGGCGGGAGAAGTCGGTGCGCATCGACGGCCAGGCAACGCCGGTGACGCCTGCCGACAATCCGAGCGCGACAAAGACTGCGAAGGCAACGAGGACGAGACGACGGGAGGAAGAGGATTGCCGCATAGGAGGAGGCTACAGCTCATTACGGCCGATCAGTCCAGCAACCCGGCTCGCGAAAACGGATCTCTTGCGAATGGGCGGAGTGCGATCTTGGGTCTAGTGTTATGACGTACAAGCGAGTGAAATCACACACGTGGGCTAACCAAAGGGAGTGCATTCGCAATGACCATTCGCAAGATATTTGCGTTGCTTGCCGTCCTGGCTCTGTTCGTCGCCGCCTGTGGCGACAGCGACGATTCCAGCGACGACACAACTGCAGCGCCCGAAACTACGGCCGCAACAACGGCCGCACCAGAGACGACCGCCGCACCAGAGACAACTGCTGCGCCGGAAACGACAGCCGCCCCGGCTTCGACCATTGGTTCCGCCGATGATCCGATCCAGGTGCTGTTCGTCCCGTCGGTGAGCGCCGAAGAGATCATCGCCGGTGGCGATCTTCTCAAGGAGGCTTTGAACGCAACGACCGGCCTCGAATTCGAGGTCTCGGTTGGAACGTCCTACGCATCAACCATCGAAGAGATGTGCGCATCTCCGACCAACACCATCGGGTTCATCCCGGCACAGGGTTATGTCCTGGCCAGTGATCTCTGTGGCGTTGACATTCAGCTGAAGTCGCTCCGGTTCGGTTTCACCGAGTACTGGACAGAGTTCATTGTGCCGCGCGACAGCGATGCCAACGACATCTTCGACTTCGCCGGCGCGAAGTGGGCATACCCGGATGCAACTTCGACCTCGGGCTTCCTGGTGCCGTCCGGCATCTTCCAGAAGGCCGGTATCAAGGTTGGCGAGTCCTTCGAGGCCGGCGGCCACTCAGCCGTCGTCCGTGCGGTCTACAACGGTGAAGCCGATTTCGGTACGGTGTTCTTTAGCCCGCAAATCGATGCTGATCGCAACGTGATTTGGGACGGCACGCCGGAAGGCGCCGACATCAGCGAAGAGGCTGTTGAGACCTGTGTGCTCGACGCCGATGGTGAGATCGAGTGCAGCGGCGAGTATCCCCGCGATGCACGACGCAACATTCGTGAAGAGAACCCGGACGTCATCCAGAAGGTCAAGATCGTGACTCTGTCCGATCCGATCCCGAATGACGGCATGGCCTTTGGCCCCGAGTTCCCAGAAGACCTCAAGACGCAGATCGTCGACGCAATGATTGCGTTCGCCGACAGCGATCCTGACACCTTCTCAGCCGCATTCGACGCATACAGCTGGAGCGGTGTTGCCCCGACTGATGACTCTGAGTTCGATTCGATTCGCGCTCTGCTTCAGGCGCTCGGCTTCTCACTGGCTGACTTCTAGACCTGAACGCTCGGTCTGACGATCGAGCAACTCAGTACTGCCGATACGGGCGGGGCGAAAGCCCCGCCCGTATCGCTTTTTTGCCTCGCGCTGGCTTGAATAGACCGAACGCGTGAGGAAGGTCGTCTGTGCTCAAGGTTGAACACCTGACCAAGGTCTATGAAGGGGGCACCCTCGCCCTCGAAGATGTGTCCTTCGAAGTGAAGGAAGGGGAGTTCCTGGCCGTTATCGGCCTGAGTGGCTCCGGTAAGTCGACTCTGCTGCGGTGCATAAACCGGCTGATCGAACCTACCGAAGGGCGCATTCTGTGGAACGGCGTCGACGTAACGGCGGCCTCTCAGGAGGATCTCCGCCGAATCCGCCGCCGGATCGGAATGGTGTTCCAGCACTTCAACCTGGTGAGCCGCTCCAAGGTCACGACGAACGTTCTTTCTGGCAGGCTTGGTTACACCAACCCTGCGTATTCGTTGATCAACCGCTTCGCCAAGGACGACCACGCTCGAGCCCAGGCGCAATTGCAGCGGGTTGGATTGACTGATCGTGACGAGCACCGCGCCGACGCGTTGAGCGGCGGCCAGCAGCAGCGGGTCGGAATCGCCCGGGCGATGATCCAGGAGCCCGAGATGATCCTCGCCGACGAGCCGGTAGCCAGCCTCGACCCGGTGTTGGCCCACTCGATCATGCAGTACCTCGAGCAGATCAATCAGAAGGACGGCGTCACTGTGCTGTGCAGTCTCCACTTCCTCGACCTGGTGGAGAAGTACTCGCAGCGAGTCATCGCACTGAACGACGGTCGCCTCGTATTCGAGGGAACCGCCGCGGAGCTCGATGACGAACGCTTCAAGGACATTTACGGACGGGAGGCCGAGCGCATTGGCTGAGCAGAAGAACACATCCCGGCGTCGCCTGTGGATCATCCTTGGTTTGATCGGTTCCTTCCTCTTGTACGGCTACGCAGTGCAGGAAACGGACGTAGACCTGGCAGAGGTGCAGAGCGAGACACGACGCGAAAGCCTCGTGCGAATCATGCGCAATCTGGCCCAACCGAACCTCATCACATTCGACAACGAAGAGGTGACGATCTCCGTCGATATCTTGGTGCCGTGCCCTGACGGTGCGGTCGGGCCCGAGGCCGATACCTCCGGTCCTGCCTATATCGTGGTTGAACCATCGTGCGCCAATCCCGGAGACACCGTCACCATCACCGGTGTCGGTTTCGAAGCTGAGTCCAGCGGCAACACCGTGTTTCGCCCCGACTCCGAATTCGATGTGACGCGACAGCTGGAGGCCTTCACCCCGGACGCTGAAGGCAACTTCACCATCACGGCCGAGATCCCCAATCGGGAGTCGGAGAACTTCCAGCAGATCGAGGCCACAACACGGGTCCAGGTTGGTTCCTGGCTCAACCGTCAAGTGGTCTGGCGCGATCTCAACGGCAACGGCATCCGCGATGAGCAGCACATGCCCGACGGTGGAACGCTCGAGATGGAGGTTCCCAGCTTGCTCACCATTCCGGGAGTCGGCCTGGTCCTCACCAATGATGACGAACCCATCCAAACGTGGGCGCTCGGTGATGATTTTGTGGCAACCAGCGGGCCCGCCGAGGGACTCGCCATGTCAACCGGCACGATTGATGAAGAGTCGGAAGTCGCCATCTCATCCGTCGACCCTGCGGGCAAGATCGTCTTGACCGCCCCGGCGGGCATCAGCCTGTACGGGTACGAAGTGCTCTTGTACGAGCCGGACACAGGACGACGGGCCGGGACCCATCAGGCAGCCGATGAGTTCGCCCATTCTCCGCGCATCTCAGATAACGCAAAGGACACCTGGGACAAGATCGTCGAGACCGTCTTCATGGCTTTCCTCGCGACCACGCTTGGTCTCCTCATCGCCCTTCCGATGTCGTTCTTGGCCGCCCGCAACCTCATGAAAGACATTCGGACCACAGTCACGAACCTGTCTCTCAATCTGCTGGCTATACCAATCGGTGGACTGATCGGCCTCTATCTGAGTCGCTGGGCAAGAACCTGGGCAAGCAATCTCGATAACGATTGGCTCAGATTCCTGCTGGTGATCCTCATGCCGATTGGCCTGGTCTGGGTGCTGCGGGCCATCCTGAAAGAGGAGGATGCGGAAGCACCAACCAGTCGGGAACGGACCGTGCAGACGGCGGTATTCATTGCCGCAGGCTTTGTGGTCGCCATCTGGGGATTCATCCTCGCTGCATTGCTGACCAACGCCGGCACCTCGATGGGGTGGGGCTTCATTGGCAACTTTGTCGCCATCATCGGCGAGGTCGTCCGGCTCCTCCTGCCGGTGTTCGCCATCATCGGCGCGATCGGGATGATGATGAACCTCGGCTCCAAGCTGGGCTTCGCCCTGAACGATCGCCTCGACGGAATGGTGCTGCGGGCCGTGAACCTGCCCCTGGCGGCTGCGGCCGGGGCAATCATCGCCGTGATGATCGGGTCGATCATCGACTGGTTCTATCAGTTCGAGAATCTGTGGACCAGCCGTTGGATCCCCGCCATCGTCGGTGCGTTGATCGGCATCTACCTGGCGGCAAGGGTCAAGAAGTCCGAAGGCGTCGGCGTCGGCATGATCGTCTACTACATGTCGAGAACGCTGTTCAACACACTGCGGTCGATCGAGCCGCTCGTCATGGTCATCGTTTTCGTCGTGTGGGTTGGTTTTGGGCCTTTCGCCGGTTCGCTGGCCCTGTCGCTGCACACCGCGGCGGCTCTCTCCAAGCTCTACTCGGAGCAAGTCGAGAGCGTGATGCAAGGCCCGATCGAGGCGATTCGAGCAACCGGCGCCACCCGGATGCAGACGATCATCTACGGTGTCGTGCCCCAAATCGTGCCGCCGTACCTGTCGTTCACCATGTATCGCTGGGACATCAACGTCCGCATGTCCACCATCATCGGTTTCGCCGGTGGCGGCGGGATCGGGTTCTTGCTCCAGCAGAACATCAACCTGCTCCAGTACAAGGATGCTGCCGCCCAGATGCTCGCCATTGCCATCGTGGTTGCCACGATGGACTGGATCAGCGCCCGCCTCCGCGAGCGGTTGGTATAGAACTGCAGGTCTGAATGGATTTCCGGAGGAGGACACGCGAGGACAGCGAGCGTCTCGAAGCCGAGACGCTCGCTCCCGCGGCTACCCGCTCGGTTGATTCGAGGGGTCGACGACTACCGGAGCTGGATGACGCGTACCGGACCGCCTTCCAGCGAGACCGAGATCGGATCATCCACTCCAAGGCGTTTCGGCGGCTGAAACACAAGACGCAGGTCTTCATCAACCCGGAGGGAGATCACTACGTCACCCGACTGACCCACACTTTGCAGGTAACCCAAATCGGACGTTCTATCGCCCGCAACCTGTCACTGAATGAGGACCTCGCCGAAGCGATCTGCCTCGCCCACGATGTCGGTCACAGCCCGTTTGGGCATACCGGTGAAGATGCCCTGAGCGAGTTCGTCGAGGACGAGTGGCTGCACTCGGCTCAAGGAGTCCGCATATTCGAGGTGCTCGAGCCGGCCAACCTGAGCTGGGAAGTGCTCGATGGCGTTCGCGCCCACTCTTGGAAGATCAAAGAACCACCGGCCACACCCGAGGGCTACGTCTGCCGGTTTGCCGATCGTTTCGCCTATCTCACCCACGATGTCGACGATGCCATGCGCGCCGGCGTCATCACCCGGTCGGACCTGCCCGGAGCGGCATTGGCCAGGTTCGGCGAACCCGGCGGCGAATGGGTGGCATCGATGATCCGGGCAGTTGTCGACGAGTCTCTCGTTCGAGGCGCCCTAGTCATGGACACCGAATCGCTCGACGTAATGAACGAGCTGCGCGATTTCATGTTCCAGAACGTCTACTTGCGCGCCGGCACCGAGGGACAACGCCGCACGGTCATGGGCATTGTCCGGGACCTCGTCAACTACTTCGTTGCCAACGCCGACGAGATCCCCGATACGTACCGACACACCGAGGCTGACACCCTCACCCAGGTCATCGACTACGTGGCCGGCATGACCGACCGGTACGCCATCAGCGTCCACGACGAGCTGTACCGTCCCCGACTCTTCTAGACGCACGGACGCACACGGTACGCAGCACCCGGCGACCCTCCGTGATGGCTATCAGTTCGTAGCCCGGAAACTCGCCCCACCACGAGGCGGCAGTGCCCATCACCCGCGCAACGGCTGTGTCGCTTGTCATCACAACACAATGTCACGATGACCTGAGAATCCCCTGAGGGCGGACAGAGTGCGAGACTGCAGCCATGACAAAGCCAACCGGGTTCAGCTGCAAACAGCGCAAAAGCGGAGACGTCGTGATCTCTCATCATGGACGTGTAGCCACGATCCTGCGCGGACAGAAGGCCCGCTCCTTCCTGACGAAGCTAGTCGGCAGTGACGAACAGGAAGTGATGGCCAGAGTTACCGGCAACTACAAGCGCGGCAACGAACGACGCTGACTCACCGGTCATCCTGCGTCAAATGGATCAGGCGCTGCCTTCGAGTCCGAGACCGACAACCCGAAGCCTGTTCAGCTCAGAAGTGCTGACGGCCACGCGCGGGCCTTCCGGCACAGGTGCGGCTGCGGCAAGTTGCCGCCGCTCGGTGCGGATCTCGGAACGGACATCATCAAGAGCGATCCGCGCCGCGGCGAGTTCAGTAACTCGGGCCGGGTCGCGCGGGGCGTCCTGGTAGTCAACCCAACGAGTGAGAAGACGGCCAAATAGCCGTGTGAATCGTTCTGTCAGCATGTCGTTCACCTTTCGATCGCAGCAGCGATGTTGCACATATACTGTCGGAAAGAGCGGTTGAAGTGCAAGCGTTTTTCTGGGTGACGGTCGATCTCTATACTTGTTTCCATGGTGCTTGACGATATTGACGCTCGAATCCTGCGTGAGCTGGAACAGGACGGTCGAATGTCCTACCGAGAGTTGGGCGAGATCGTTGGGCTCAGCCCGACGGCCGCCGCCGCCCGGGTTGATCGATTGATCGAAGCCAACGTAATCGAGGGATTCGGGGCACGAATCAATCGGCGCGCTCTCGGTGACGTGCTCCATGCCTTTGTGGACATCAAATTCACCCAATCGTCCTGCAAGGACGAGTTCGTTGAAATGATCGAGACCATGGACCAGATCACCTCCGCCGTCCACATCACCGGGCCGTTCGATTGCGCAATCGATGCGTGGGTGAGTTCCCCAGAGGATCTCGCCGACATGCTGGCGAACCTCAAATCGACGGGCAACGTCGCCGAGATTCAAACGCAGCTGGTCCTCAACAGCCTGAAGGAGAGTCGTCAGCCAACGGGCTGACGGATGATTGTCCTCAGCTTCGCCGGATCGGCCCGGCGCGGATCGCCGAGGTAGATCTCGTGATGCAGGCCGCGAAGTCGCAATCCCTGATCGGCGATGAAGGTGTGCAGTATCGCAATGGTCGGAGCCTCCGCCGAGTAGGGCCCGACATGCATGATCTGCGCCGATCGGCCCTCGTCGAAAATCTCGAAACGAACCCGGTCGCCCGACACCAGCTTCTTCTTCGCCGTGATTGCGGGCAGCACCGTGGACGCCATGTCCTCGGTGGCGGATTCCGGCAGCCCGATCATCATCGTCCACTCCCACTCGTTCTTGCGGTCGGCGCTGAACGCCTCCATGTCGTCGGCCCACCACAGGCCCTCGAGAGGCAGCACCGTGTACCCGTCGCCGGTGGCAGCCTTGACGGAGGCTCGGATTCCGTAGGCAAGCGGGTACAGGGCTTCAATCGCGTGCTCGTACTCCGGTGCCGTTCCCGGATTGCCCTGGCCGTCGATCATCAGGAACGGGCGGGCGGGGACATCGACCAGGGCCGGTTTCCCGACCCTGGCGGTGTACTGGTCTTTGTATACCTTCTTGAGATCGATCCCGGCCACGGCTACTCCACCGGAATCCTGATCTCGGACACCGGGCCGCCCGGGTCGTCGGGAGCCGTCAGGTAGGCCTCTTGCGGCGGCCCCGACATCTTCAGATTGTTCTCCTCGAGCCATACGCCAAGGGCGGCGTATGCCTGATCGATGGTGTCGTAGGGACCTTGATGGACCGTCACCGCCATCCGCCCACCAGGCACGATGCGATGGCTGAAGGTACGCCCGCCGGGAGTCTGCGGAGCCTCCCTTGTGCCGGGTGGGACCGGGTAGGCAATCTCGACGTCAATGTGATCCGGCTTGAACTCCGGGTCGTGGTACACCGAGAAGCAAGGCGCCGTTGGCATTATCCCCGCCGGCATCAATGCGGAGAATCCGTCGCCAATCATTGTGCCGACATGCGACGGCTCCTCTGCGATCTCGCGGAGCGACAGCACATGCTGAGCATCCAGATCCTTGAGAACGATTTCGTAGTCAGACATTTCTTCACTTTCGATCAGACGAAGACGACTCTCGACCCGGGCGAGTTGGGCCTGCTGCTCAGCAACCGCCCGGCTCATCTCCGCCTGCTTGAGGCGGAGCATGCCCCGCAGCTCCTCGGCCGAGAGCTCGTCGTTCAGGATCGAGCCGATCTCGTCGAGGGACAGACCGAGGTCTTTCAGCGCCAGGATGCGGTTGAGGCGAGGCAGTTGGCCTGCCTCGTAGTAGCGATAGCCACTGCTCGAATCGACTGTGACCGGAGGGAGCAAACCAAGATCGCTGTAGTAGCGAATCGCCGAAACCGGCACCCGGCTTATGTTGGAGAACTCGCCTATCCGATACACAAAACCACCTCCGCTTGGACACGTACTGTGAAGGCCTTCGCCGCCAGTATGGAGTCTCGAGCAACTAGAGAGTCAAGAGAGTTTCTCAGCCGGATTGTCGATGCGCCCTAACCTGCGCCTCGTGAGGCACTCATTCCGTTACCTGATGGCCACTGCCTTACTGGTCGCGGCGTGTTCGCAGGCAGACACCAACGCAGCAACATTCTCCCCAACGAGCGCACCAGGCAGCGATGCGGCTGCACCATCGACGACATCCAGTACCCATGCAGTAACCGGCGTCGATTCGGCGCCGTCGACCGCGCCAACCAGCTGGGCACCGACGACAACACCATGCGCCGCCGCCGGCACGTGGGCCGTATGCGAGGTCGCCGATTACCGGCAACGTCCCTACGACTTGTACCTCCCGACGAGCTACGAGATTGCGGAACCGATTCCTGTGGTTGTCGCCCTTCATGGCGGCGGGGGGAGGGCCGAGTCGGCTATCACAACCACATGCACCGACGGTGATCGCGACTCACCCTCGTGTCTTCACAACATTGCCGAACGAGAAGGCTTCGCGGTCGTATACCCGAACGGCTCGGGGTTCGGCCTGCTGCCCAATCTGAAGACTTGGAACGCGGGCGGGGGAACCGATGGCTACAACTGCACCTCGGGCGAGGCTTGCGAAGGCGGCATCGACGACATCCAGTACCTAGGCGCAGTCCTCGATGATCTCGAATCCTGGATGCACGTCGACACGGCCCGGGTGTATTTCACCGGTCTCTCCAACGGTGCGGCGATGAGCCATCGGGCGGCGTGTGAGATGTCCGATCGGATTGCGGCAATCGCAGCCGTCGGCGGCACCAACCAGTACGCGGCCACAGTCAACTGCGATCTCATCTTCGCTCCTTCGATCATGCAGATCCACGGCACGGAGGATCCATGCTGGACATACGAGACGTCGGACGCAGCGTGCGTCGACACCAGCGGTGGCCTCAAGCTCGGTGTCGAGGAGAGCACCGCCGGCTGGGTCGAACGCTTCAACTGCTCGATGGAGCCTGTAACGACGGAACTCCCCGATTCCAGCGACGACGGGACTCGCACAACCCGAACTGTGTGGAGCGGGTGCGCCGACGGGGCAGCCGAGGTTCATCTACTGACGATCACCGGTGGCGGGCATACCTGGCCCAGCGGGGAACCGTACCTGCCGGAACGCAGAGTGGGCAGAGTCACCACCGACTGGGATTCAACGCTGATCTGGGAGTTCTTCTCGACCATCCGCCACCCCGTTGCGGGCCGATAGGTAGGCTGTTGCCCGGGACTACATCAAGGGAGAAACCGATGCGCGAAGTACTGCTGTTCATCCACATCCTTGCCGTGGGCGCCTGGATCGGGGCGAACGTGACCCAACTCATTGTCAATCCCGCGATACAGAAGGCAGGCGGGATAGCAGCCGCCACCTGGATGCGTCAGATCTCCCGGATGGGAAAGGCGTTGTACACCCCGGCCGCCATCGTGGCGCTGGTAACCGGTGTCTGGATGGTTGCCATCAGCGACTTCTTCGACTTCGAGCATCTCTTCGTCGTCATCGGCATTCTGATGGTCATCGTCGGTGGCGTACTCGGGGCCAGGGTCTTTGGCCCTGGTGGCCGCGAATCAGCCGATCTGCACGAGAGCGGCGATACAAAGGCTGCTGCCGCGGTGGACTCCCGGCTGCGCATGTGGGCCTTTGTCGATTCGGCGCTGCTGGTGTTCACCGTCTATGTGATGGTGGAGAAGCTGGGTGTCTAGCGGACGGCAGTCGCCTAACCGGCGATAGACCCGAGCAAAATGAACAGCATTACGTTGAGCACGCTCCAAACGAGGCAGAAGACCACGTATCGCCTCAGGAAAACCGCCCAACTCGTTGAGAAGTAGGCAAGCCGCGACCCGGCCAGGAACCAGAGGGGAAGCGATGTCACCAATGCAGAGGTGACTATCAGCAGGCGCCCCGCTTCGATGAACTCGACGGTGAACACCCATGCGGTCGGTGCTGCAATCAGGAATAACCCCACAGCCAGCACCGATGCCGCCAGATCGGCCATATCACCGACCCGATCAAACCCGACGCTCAGCGCCCCCGCCGCAAGCACCAGCGGGTAGGCGAAGGCCAGGAGGCCCCCGACCCATCGAGGAAGCCCTCCCCGGCGCGCCGAGAAATCGATACCTGTAGCCACAGGCACAGAGTAATTGGCGCTGGGAAGCAGAGATTCAGCCGGGACCCGACAGCCAGAGTTCGACCGCATCAAACTCGAAGCCAATCTCATCAACCGGGACCCGACAGCCAGAGTTCGATCTCATCGAACTCGAAGCCGATCTCATCAGCCAGGACCCGACAGCCAGAGTTCGACCGCATCAGACTCGAAGCCGATCTCATCAGCCGGGTCCCGACAGCCAGAGTTCGATCTCATCGAACTCGAAGCCGATTGCATCGGCCGGTACCATCAGGAGCAGCAACGAGAGGAACTGTCATGGGCGATTTCATCGAGGCCGGTGCGGTAAAGGTGATCGAGGTCATTGGGATCTCTTCCGACGGGTTCGAGTCGGCGGTCGACAACGCGGTGGCCAAGGCATCTGAGAGCATCAAAGGGATCACCGGCGTTGAGGTGCAGAACCTGAGCGCTCGTGTCGACGAAGGCAAGGTGGTCCAGTACCGCGCCAACGTGAAACTCGCCTTCGCTGTTCGCTAGGAGGCCGACGCTGACCCAGCAACCATCCCGCCCCGCCCGGCTCACTCGCAGCAAGACCGACCGCATGGTCGGAGGAGTTGCCGGCGGAATGGCGGCCTACATGAACGTAGATACCGCATGGCTGCGCATTGCCTGGTTGGCCCTGCTGATCCTCGGCCCCGGGTTCATTCTGTACATCATTGCGTGGATCGCAGTCCCCGAGTCGCTGGATGCGGATCCCCTCCCCGTTCGGGCCGCTCGCGCCGGCGACAACGGAAGACTGATCGTCGGTGGCCTGCTGGTGCTTGTCGGCGGATCGCTGCTGGCCAATCGATATCTGCCCTGGATGGAGGATCTGATCCTCCCGGCGATACTGATCGCCGTAGGCACGGGTGTCATCATCTACTCGCTGCGCAAATGAACGGCGACCTCTACTCCCCGGTCGAGCCGAAGCGATCGATAGCGGTCGGCCCGATCGTCTGGGGCACAATCCTCATTCTCATTGGAGTCGGTTGGCTGCTGTCAACGCTCGGTGTCGCCACGGTGCCGTGGCGTGCCGCCCTGGCCGCAGTGCTGATCGTCGTTGGGGTCGCCCTGATGGCAGCAACGACCTCGGGCGCGGCAACCGATGGTCTGTTCACCGCCGGCACCGTCCTGGCTGTCATTCTGGCCTTGCTGAGCACTGCCAACGCCGCCTTCTCGCTGCCCCTCGCCGGAGGAATCGGCGACCGTGCTCTCCAGCCGACCATTGCCACGCTCGAAGCCGAGTATCAGATGGTCGCCGGCCAGCTCGATATCGACCTGAGTGAGGTCCAGTTCCCCGAGGGCGAAACCCGCATCGATGTCGGAGTGACATTTGGCAGGATTGACATCCACGATATCCCGGCCGATGTTGCTGTTTCGATTGAGGCCAGAGTTACCGCAGGTCAGATGATGGTGCTCGGTTCGCGGTGGGATGGCCTCAGCATCGACCATACGAAGACCGAGCCCGGTTTTGCGGAGGCACCCAACAGGCTGGTCATCGAAGCCAGAGTTGGTTTCGGCGAGATCGAGGTGACCCGATGACTGCATCCAGACGACGCGGGCTGGTCGGTGGGCTCATCTTTACTGCACTCGGTGTTGTGTTCCTGCTCGAGGCGTTCGACGTATTCACCCTCTCGCCATCGGTGTTGTGGCCCGTAATGCTGCTGGCGCTCGGCATCGGAGTCCTGGCCGGAATCGGCGACAACGACGAGGACCTGCCCTAGGCAGACAGACTCAGGAGACTACGCCCGCGGCCGCCTTCATGGCCGCGGTATCAACCAGACTTCCGTGACTGACCACCGCCCGCGGTGCAGCGTGGAAACGAAGAGCCTCGGCGATCGACTCCCCCTCCACCACCACGAGGTTCGCAACGTTGCCGACCTCAATCGCATGAGCGGGCAGCCCGATGGCCGCGGCCGGATTGACCGTGATTGCGTCGTAGAGAAACTCCATCTCGGGTTCCGACATCATCCAGAGCAAGTGCGCGCCGAGGAAGGCGACCTCGAGCATGTTGTTTCTGCCAAAGGCGTAATAGGCATCGGAGATGTCGTCCTGACCGAGGCTCACATTGATCCCGGCTGCGTTTAGCTCGCGAACGCGAGCATGGAGCGGCCCGGTATGGGGGTCGGAAACCACAGCGACGTCGGCGGCCGCCAGAAGCGCAACGAGCCGCTCGAAGTACGGGTCCGGGTACAGCGCCATCGCCCGAGCGTGGTGAGCCAACGCCCGACCCTCCCATCGATAACGGAGAGCCTCGGTCGCCATCATCTCCAGAGTGCGCAGGCCAGGGTCGCCTGCATCATCCAGCAACATCGACACGGGAGCATCGTGGGCGGAAGCGATCTCGAAGACGGTTCTCACATGCTCGGCCATATCGGCTTCGGTGTACTCGATCCAGGGGATCCCGCCCACAACGTCCGCACCTAGCTCCATCGATTTGTGCAGTAGCTGATCCGTTCCGGGCTCGCGGACAATCCCATCTTGAGCGAACGCTACGACCTGCACCGCGACGATCCCGGCGAACTCCTCCCGGAGTGCAACAAGCACCTCGACTCCCCGCGTTCCCGCTTTCGAATCAACGTCGGCGAGGGCACGGATGTGGGTATTGCCGTAATAGCCGGCCATCGCCAAAGCCCGGCGACCGGCCGCCATCATCTCTTCTGGGTCCTGCGCCGTCTTGACCGCGGCCGCCGTCTCAATGGCCGACATCGCCTTGCCCATCCCGCTCCCGTGATAGTCCGCCAGGGCGGAGTCGCCCAGTGAGCGCAGCGTGAAGACCTTGTCGAGATGCAGATGCGTGTTGACGAACGACTCGGTCACGAGATTGCCATCAGCATCGATGACCGGGGCACCTGTGTTGACGTCGGCAGAGCCGATAGCGCTGATCAGGCCATCTCTGATCACGATGTCAACTGGATCGTCTCGACGCCGCAAACGGGCAGAGCGAATAGTGAGCGACCGGGTCATTGCAGCTCCCTCGAAGTCGTGATGAAGCAGATCATAAGACAGGGACATCCCGCTGCGTCGTGACGTTTGGCACTATGCCATCGTCTCGACGGGGCAGATCATGGATCGTGTAGCTTCGCTAGGACAGGAGAGTCGACATGCGCGAGGTTGTCTCGATTTCCATCGAACTGGAGGAGTCGGCAACGGGGGTTGATGCAACAGGCTCGCTAGAGCTGTCGGACAAGGTTTATCGGGCCAGTGCCCATGCGCCCGAGAACCACCGAGATCATCGGATCGCCCATGACCTCGCCGTCGTCCGGGTGATGCGCGGTCTTGAACTCGAACTAATGGAATGGATCCACGAGCACATCGATCGCTATATCGCAGACGAGTAGCCGATCACGTCGAGCGAGTAACCCAGCTCGAGAATTCCACTGCCGGGCCAGTCGGTACGCGACCACGGTTCGAGTTTCCAGCCGCGCCGCTCGTACATGCGGCGGGCGATGATGTTCCGCTCCAGAACCCACAATCGAGCGCGGCTGAAACCGGCAGCTCGCAGATCACCGACTGCACGGTCGTGCAGCCGGCTCCCAATCCCCCGGCCGGCGCCGGCGGGGGATACATAGAGCTTGAGTAGAACACTGTCCGTCCCCATCTCGTCCGAATAGTCGCGACCGTAGACAACGGCGCCAACCGCGTCTCCCGAGAGAGACGCCATAACAACCGTGCGGCCCGGATCTTCGAGGAGTCCGCGCCATTCCACCTCGAGTTCGGCCATCGTCGGCTTGGGAATCGAGTCGGGGAAGATATGACGGAACCCGGCCAGCGCACTACTCAGTTGCACACCGGCCAGGTTCGAGGTGTCTGCGGTCGTGGCAACTGTGAGGGTCACGACCGGCTCAGCCATGACTAGAGGGGTGCCGGTCCGTCGCCCTCGTCGGTCTTGCCGAAGTTGCTCAACTTCTCCATTGCGGCGGCTTGTGCCTCAGCCAGCTTGGCATTGGTCGCAGGACCGGCGATGCCGTCGGCGGCGATGCCGGCATCTGCCTGGAATGCTCTGAGAGCAGCCTCAGTATTGGGACCGAAGATGCCATCGGCCTCACCGCAGTCAAAGCCCGCAGCATTGAGGCGCTTTTGGAGGCGGACCACATCGTCGCCTGAAGAACCATTCTTCAACATGTCAGTTCCTTCCCTTGAGCTCCGTCGCGATCGTAGCGTCTCAAAACGACGGGGCGTTATGGTGACGTCATGAAACCCGCCTGGCCCATCTCCCTTGCGCTTGGACTGCTTGTCGCGGCATGTGGAAGCAGCGAAGAGCCTGCCTCGACACTGCCCCCGGATGTCGACCAGGTCCTTGCGGCGTCTGCCGATGCAATGGCGTCAGTTGAATACGTACACTTCAATATTCGGTGGGCGGGAGGAGCCCCGATCGCCATTCCGGACTTCAACGCCGACTTCGTTGATGCCGAGGGATACTTCGCCGCTCCGGGCGCGGCGAACGGCGTGGCCACGCTGGCTGTTGGGAACGCCCGGGCGCAGCTCGGTGTGATCTCGATCGAAGGGGACACATGGCTGACTGAGCCAATAACGGGGGCCTGGATGGACGCTCCGTCCGGCTTCAACATCGACCTTGCTGTTCTATTTGACGACCAGGACGGATGGGGACCACTCATCTCTGACGGGCTGAGCGATGTGCAATGGCTCGGGCTCGAAGACCGAGACGCAGAGCCGAGATACCGGATCCGTGCCATAGCCGACGCCGATCGTGTCAAAACCATCCTCGCCGGGCTGATACCCAAGCAGGAAGTGGAAATCGACCTGTGGCTCGACACCACCACGGGCCACATCCGCGAGGCAGAACTCTCCACGGTGTTCCAGGGTCAAACCAGTGACTGGTTCATCGAGTTCACCGAGTTCGGTGTGCCCGTTGCGATAACTCCACCCGACACCGAGGCTTGAACCAATGAGGAAGAGACGGGCGTCTTCGGGGATTCTCCCGAGTAACGCCGGTTGCGGCTCGCCCGACCCGGAAGGCAGTGCGTGATGCAGGTGACACCAGCCTCTGCTGCGACTACTCGCCGATCTCCCCGTGCCGTGTTGATCGTCGTTGCCTTTGGCATCTTCATCGCCGCCGATGATCTGACCGTCGTCACGACGATGCTGCGACCGATCATCAACGATCTCGGCATCGTTCTTCCCGACGGCATCGACGATGCGGCCTGGATCGTCAATGTGTACCTGATCGCCTACGTGTCGGTAATGCCGTTCATGGGCAGGCTCAGCGACGTCTTCGGGCGGCGGCGGGTCTACATAGCGGCACTAACCATCTTCCTCATCGGGTCGATCATCATCCCAATGACCAACACGCTCGGCCCATTCCTGATGGGTCGGGCACTTACCGCCATCGGCGGCGGGGCGCTGGTGCCTATCGGGATGGCTGCGGTCAGTGATGCCTACTCGGCGCGCCAGCGCGCTAGGTCGCTCGGCGTATTGGCGGCGGTCGACACTCTGGGGTGGGTGTGGGGACCGCTATACGGGGCGATGATCATCCGCTTCCTCGCCTGGCGCTGGCAGTTCTACTTCAACATCCCGTTGGCGATCATCGGCATCGTCGCGGCCTGGTACGTGCTCGACGACGCTAAGGAACGAGAGCGCAAAGGGAGCATCGATTGGGTTGGTGCAGTCCTGTTGACCGTGGCACTGGTAGCCCTCAACCTGGCGCTGCTGGGGCCTGCCGAAATCCAGAGCATCACCGGCCTCGAGCAACTCACGGGCGGCAGCCGGGCGGCGTTGGCGTGGTTCTACCCCGTTGCTCTAGCCGCCGGGGTGGGGTTTGTGTGGTGGCAGCGGCGAGTCACCGACCCACTGATCGATCCCGGATTGTTCCGCGGCCGCAACCTGCTGTCCGCGATCGGAGTGAACTTCCTGGTCGGCGCCACACTGGCGATAGCAATGGTGAATGTGCCGCTCTTCATCAACGTTATCGAGCTCGATCTGGAGCAGGCAGCGGTCACCACCGGTTGGGTGCTGAGCGCGTTGACGGCATCGATGTCGGTGGCCTCCTATGTCGGCGGCAGGGTGACCGAGAGCCGCTGGTATCGCCCACCGGTGCTGATCGGGCTGGCATTGGCATCAGTGGCGTTCTTCTTGATGGGATACGGATGGGATGCCGACACGAGTTTCTGGATCATGGGAGCCGAACTGGCGCTGCTCGGGGTCGGGTTTGGCCTGGTGATGGCGCCGACTACCGCCGCCGTTGTCGATTCGGCGCCCGCAGACCGCCGCGGCACTGCGGCAAGCCTCGTGATGGTGTTGCGGCTTGTCGGGTTGTCCGTCGGCCTGTCCGGGCTCACCGCGTGGGGGCTGCATCGTTTCAATCAATTGCGCACCGAAATGGATCTTCCCTCTCTCACTGATCCGAACTACGGCGACCTGGTCGTCGAGGCATCCGCCGACCTGACTGCGGCCGCCATGGCCGAGACCTTCGTCGCCGCCGGCTTCGTGCTGATCGTGGCGTGGCTGGTGGGCTGGTGGATGCGGCGTTCCCCTCACCAGGAGGTCTCCGATTTGTCACATTCCGAATCCGTATCCAAGGACATGCCTATGACCATGAACCGAAGCCTCATCATCGGCGCCGCCGTGATCATCGTCGCTCTGGCCGTAACAACGTTTCTCCTGTTCAACAGAGTGAACTCGCTGTCCGCCGACCTCGTCTCCGCTGAGGAGCGACAGGACCAGTTGGAGGAAACGATGCTTCGGGTCGAGGGTGGGGCCGCTCTCTACGCGGCCCAGGTGACGGGGTTCCAAGAGCAGCTCGGCGACCTCGGTCCTACGATCGACATTGCGCTGGGCGAGGCCGTCGCCGGCATCGACGAATTCGCCAACTCGACGATCACCTTCGACGTCTCGATCAACGAAACCATCCCGATCAACACCGAGGTGGTACTCAATCGCACTCTCCAGGTGCCGATCCAGACGATGCTTCCGATTGACGAGGAATTCGATACAACGATCACCATCAACGGCCCGTTTGGTATCGACATCCCGCTCGACATCACCGTGCCGATCAAGCTGGACCTTCCAATTGACCTCGATGTTTCGATCCCTGTGAACGAAACCATCCCGGTCAACACCGAGGTTCCGGTCAATCTCGCCGTCCCCATCGAAATCGACATAGCGGAGACCGAGCTTGCGGCTCTCGCCGAAGCGTTGGCGCAGGGACTCGAGTCGTTCCGCCTGATGGCCTCGAACCTGGGCGGCTAGACCAGTTCCAGCAGTTTCGGGACAATCGCATCGACCGTCGAACCGCCGAAGTCGGCCCCAAGCAGCTTTGCGTGCTCGATGCCGTCGATCGCCGAGCCACCGAGGAAGATCGGTACGTCAATTCTCGACCGGAGTTCTGCGATCGTCTCGCGGATCGAATCAGCCTGATCTGGGGCAGTGACGCTGACCCCTACGGCGACCAGCCTTTGTTGTACTGCAGCCGTTTCCGCAAAGGAAGCCGCGGGCAGGTTGGATCCGAGATCGAGGACTTCGAAACCCTCGAGTCGGATGAGATCAGCTGCGATCATCAATGCCAGCACGTGCAGCTCGGATGCCGGAGTACCGACGACGAGGGTTCCCTTCGACACACCCCGCCGGCTGATTTGTGCCGAGAGCCGCGAGACGATCCGCAGCATGACCTGGGTGGCGGCGTGCTCCTGGGCGATCGAAACCGAGCCGTCGGCCCATTCCTCTCCGATGCGACGCATCGCCGGGATCACCATCCCGGTGTAGACAGCTCTCAACTCCATACCCGACGCCTGAGCGGCCTCGACAACCTTCCACGAACCCGCTTGATCTGCGGCAAGCAGCCTTTGCACCAGTCGGTCGTCCCACGCTGTATTGGATTGCCCTCTTCCTCTGGCCGCCGCCGGCTGTGCCACAAAATCATCGAGGTCCCCACGCCCCACCCGCCAGGAACCACCGTCCCGATGAGCCGGCAAAAAACCAAGCCGCACGTAGCGGTAAACGGTCATGTAATGGACGCCCAACTCGTCGGCGACTTCGTGGAGTGTCAATACCTGCTTGGACATTACCTCTATTTAGCGCCAAAAGGCTCCCAGATGCAAATCAGAGTGAATTCGTAGCGTCCGTATTCGCCAATTAACAATTCTCCTTGACAGATTTCACGCGATGTGCTTTATTTAGTACTAAATCTCATGGAGGGACACCCGTGAACCAGCCAGCTACTCAGCTTGAACGAAGGATTGCCCGTCAGGATGACGCCGATCTCGTCGGTCGCATCGCCGCCCAGGAACCGGGCGCACTCAACGAGGCATACGGCATCTATGGACATCGCGTGTACCGGGTCGCCTATGGTCTTCTCCGCCGCGAAGAGCTCGCTCAGGACGTCACGCAGGACGTCTTTGTCCGTCTGTGGCAGCGGCCGGAACGCTTCGACTCGACGCGCGGATCGCTTGCATCGTTCCTCAAGCTCGATGCCCACGGACGCAGCGTCGATCTCATTCGGGCCGAGGAAGCACGAAGCAAGCGGGAGATCGCCAACGAGCGCCAGTCATCCAGATTCCAGGACGGCCCCGAAGAAGAGGCGATGAAGATGATCACCTCGGAACGGGTTCGAAATGCTCTTGGTTCTCTCAAGGAAACTGAACGCGCCCCGATTGCCATGGCTTTCTACCTCGGTTACTCATACCGCAAGGTCGCCACGACGCTCGGAGTGCCGGAAGGGACCGTCAAGAGCCGCATTCGGTCCGGGATGGCCAAACTCCGCGACTCGCTGGGAGGCTTGTCGGCAGATTTCGTGCAGGGCTCTCCTGAGCGTCGCGCGATCTAGCTGGCGAGTGGCTCCAGCCCGAACTGAAATTGCCGACCAGACTCCCTGGGGACCGAGCTAAATGGATTCGCATAACCTGGATGAAGCAGCAGCACACGCTCTCAACGCGTTGCCGGCTGATGAGGCCGACGAACTCGAGAGACTTCAAGATGATGAGCTCGCTGATGAGCTGGCCTCATTTCGCAGGGTTGCCGTTGCACTGACCGACGGTCTGCCCGATATCGTCCCTGCCGCATCGCCAGAGCTTTGGGATCGTATTAGCGCAGAAGCCGGAATCACGCCGCCTCCCCCGCCGGTTGCCGGCGCACGTCGGATCCTGCGCCCATCTTTGATGCTTGCGGCGGCCGCCGTTGTTGCCGTGGTTGCGGTAGGTGCGACATCCCTCCTCGCCATCCGCGACTCCGCCCCGGACACACGGTCATTGGCGGCCGCCGCGACCAATGCGGAAGGATCTTTCACCGCCACGCTCACCTCGCCAGAGGGCATGGAAGAAATAACACCTGAGGTTGTCATTGCCGCTGACGGCACCGGCTATGTCGTGGCCGACTCACTTCCCCGGCTGGCGGAAAGCCGCACGTACCAGCTCTGGCTCATCGTCGACGATCGGGTGATTTCCGCGGCCCTTCTCGGCAATGACCCTGATGTGGTCCAGTTCCGTGCCGAGGGGAACATCGCCGGCATTGCCATCAGCAACGAGCCCGCAGGGGGAGTGGTGGTTTCCGAGGTCAGCCCAACCGCACTCTGGCTGAGCGATACGCTATAGCCATGAGCGCCCACCGGTTGGACTCCATTCTCGAAAAAAGCGTGGTCGGTAGCTTCACATCGATCGGCCACCGCATTCGTTCCCGAAATTGGGACGAGCCTTCATCCGACTCGCTCGACGGTCGCGTCGTGCTCATCACCGGTGCCACCTCCGGGATCGGAATGGAGACGGCCAAGGAGGCAGCTCGCAGGGGCGCCCGCGTCCGGTTCATTGCCCGCAACATCGATAAGGCGCAGGCGTTGCAGGAAGACCTCGTTACGATCGCACGCCACGACGACATTGCTTTCTACATCGCAGACCTCTCCCTGTTGTCTGCAGTCTCATCCGTAGCCGACGAGGTCCTAGCCAAGGAGTCGTCCATCGACGTGCTGATCAACAATGCCGTCGTGCTCCCGAGCGAACGTGTCTTCACCGCAGAGGGGTTGGAATTGGCGCACGCCACCAATCTCGTCGCCCCATTCCTGCTGACCAACCGTCTCCTGGATCGCATGATCGATTCTGCACCCTCTCGGATCATCAACGTGATCTCAGGGGGGATGTACACCCAGGGCTTGGGGCTGGACGATCTCAACAGCCGCGTCGGTGATTATCGGGGCGCTGTGGCCTACGCCCGGGCCAAGCGACGGCTGATGGTGCTCACCAAGATGTGGGCGGATCGTCTCGCCGGCACCGGAGTGACGGTCAACGCCACCCATCCCGGCTGGGTGGACACACCGGGGGTAAGGGATTCTCTGCCCGCGTTCCACAAGCTCACTCGCCCGTTCCTTCGCACCCCGGCACAGGGGGCAGACACGATTCTGTGGCTGGCCGGCTCAGTCGCCGGGGGTAGCGAGTCGGGAAAGCTGTGGCATGATCGGGCGGAACGGTCCGAGTACCGCCTCAAGAACACGATCGAGACATCTGCCGACCGCAATCGCCTCTGGGCGGCGCTCACGGCCACGGTTGACCAGATTGTCTCTGCCTAACGGTCGGGACACCAGCGGTCAGGCGTTCTGCTGCTCCAACTCGGCCAACCATTTCCGCATGCCGTCGCCTGCCGCGCTACCGAGAGCGGCAAAGCGCTTGCCCATGAATGGCTGAAAGAGCCGCCAGATCCCGGTAAGACTCAGCTCGGCCTCGTAGGTCACCTTGGTGCCCCCGTCTGTGGCTTCGAAGCTTATTGTGTCTACGGCCGCGACCATACCTCCGCTGCCCGCCAGCACAACCTTCCGATCAGGTACCAACTCTGTTACGACGTACTGCATGTGCAGCGTGCGACCGCCGTAGCTGAGGGTGAGGTCATAGGCGGCGCCAACCGCGAGCGGTTCCGAGTCGGTCTTGACCGAGTCGATTACTCCCGGGTCCCAGAAGTGGATATTGGCGAAATCGCCGACCTTCGCAAAGGCCGTGGCCTGGTCGAGTGTCGTTGTTGCTTGTTCTACGAGATATGTCATGGGGAATCCTCCTGACTTGAGTTCGGAACCATGGGTTGATTCGGACTAGCTCATCCGCACCCGACGGCCGCTCCGAACCACGGCTGAAAGCGAGGAAGAACCCATGAACATCGCAGTAGTCGGCTCCGGCATCACCGGCATCGGGGCCGCCTGGGCCCTGAAAAGCCACCATCACGTGACGCTTTACGAGGCGGAGTCTCGGCCGGGCGGCCATGCCCGCACGATCGAGATCGACATGGGCGGTTCCATACTCCCCGTAGACACCGGATTCATCGTTTACAACGAGCGCAACTACCCGAACCTGACCAACCTCTTCGCCTCGCTCGGGACCGACACCACGGCCAGCGATATGTCGTTTTCGGTGAGCGACCCCAGCACCGGGATCGAGTATGCAGGCAGCGTCGGGGGGATTCTCGCCAACAAGACCAATATCGTGCGCCCGCAGATGTGGTCGATCCTGCGCGGCATCAAGGAATTTCGCACCGAGCAGGAGCGCCTGGCCATCGGCGAAGTCCCCGACGGCCTCTCTATTTCCGAGTACCTGATGTACCGCCGGTACCCACGCGGCTTCGCGTCGCACTACTTGTTGCCGCTCGCCGCGGCGGTCTGGTCCGGAACGGGCGACGATGTCGCCCAGATGCCGGCCCGAACCTTCCTCAACTTCCTGGCTAACCACGGCTTGCTTCGCCTCAACGATCGGCCCCAGTGGCGAACTGTTTCCGGCGGTAGCCGTCGCTACGTGAACAGGGCACTGGCGGGGGTGGATGAGGTGTTGCTGAACCGTCCTGTCATCGCGGTCGATCGAACCCCTGAAGAGGTCACCATCCACGACGGCAGCGGAGAGAGCCGGTCCTTCGATCAGGTGGTGCTCGCCACCCATGCCGACACATCTATGCGCATTCTTGGCGAGGGAGCCACCAACCCCGAACGAGAGATCATCGGTGCCTTCCGCTATGCAACCAATCGGGCAGTGGTACACAGCGATAACCGGCTGATGCCCCGTCGCCGCAAGACCTGGTCGAGCTGGAATGCGATAGGAGCGGTCACCCCGCAGGCTGCAAACCCGGTCACGGTCACGTACTGGATGAACCGACTCCAATCGCTGCCGGAGGACCGCCAGATCTTCGTATCGCTCAATCCATCTACAGAGCCGCACGCCGACGAGGTCATCGACGACGTGCTCTACCAGCATCCTCAGTTCGACATGGCGTCCCAACGAGCGCAGCGCGATCTCGGACTGATCCAGGGAGACAACCGAACCTGGTTTGCCGGAGCCTATTGCGGCTATGGGTTCCATGAGGACGGCCTGCAGGCGGGCCTCACGGTTGCCGCCCAGCTCGGAGCGCCGGCGCCGTGGGCCGACCGGATCACACCGATGAGCCCTGCCGCCACCGTTGCTTTGCGAAGAGCCCAGAGGGTGGCCGCGTGAGAAGCGCCCTATACGTCGGGAGCGTCTCGCATCGCCGGAAGGCACCCTTCCAGCACAAGCTTCGCTACCGCACCTACTCAATACTGCTCGATCTCGACGAGGTGGAAGCAGTGACCGCTCGGATTCCGATCATGTCTCACAACCGATGGAATCTGTTCTCGATTCATGACCGCGATCACGGTGCACGCGACGGAACTCCGATGAGGTCGTGGGCGGACCAGCAGCTCGCCGACGCCGGAATCGACCTGGCCGGGGGCCGTATCGAGGTCCTGCTGTTCCCCAGGCTCCTCGGCTACACGTTCAATCCGCTCACGATTTGGCTCTGCTACCACGCAGACGGCTCGCTGGTGGCCGTGATCTACGAGATACACAACACCTTTGGCCACAGCCACAGCCACCTGGTCCCCATCACCGACAGCGCTCCGCACCGCCATTCGTTTGCCAAGGAACTCCACGTGTCGCCGTTCTTCGACCGGGACGGCATGTATACGTTCACGCTCCGTCCCGCGACCGACCGGTTCTCCGTGTCGATCGACTACTCGAGCGAGGACGGCGGCCTGCTCACGGCGACGATGGTTGGCGACCGGCAAGATCTCACCACCACCAGCCTCGCCCGGGCGTTCTTCACGCACCCGCTGCTCACCGTCAAGGTCATGGCGGGAATCCACTGGCAAGCGCTCCGCCTGTGGCGGCGAGGGGCCAGGTATCGGCCGGTTCCCGAACCACCCTCCCATCCGGTGACCGTCGAGGGTACGTTGGTGGTTGCACCATGATTGCCCGATTCATCTACGCCAGACTGTTGCGCCGAATCCGCTTTGGATCGATCAATGTCGACCTGAACGGCAGGTCATCTCTTTGCGGTGCGGGGACCCAGCCGGGCCCATCGGTCAGCATCCAGGTCCGGAACCCGATGAAGACCCTGTGGCGAGTCGCTCACGGCGGCGGGGTGGGGTTTGCCGAGGCTTACATGGCCGGGTTCTGGGAAACAGCCGACCTGGCCACAACTCTCGAAGTGATCGCCAGAAACCTCGACGTGTACGTTCGGGACAACCCGCCCGGGCGATCGATTCAACTGATGCGCCGGGTCTGGCAGCGAATCACCGCGCGCCGCCGCTCTGAGATCCCCTCGATTGGCGATCACTACAACCTCGGCAACGACTTCTACACGGCATGGCTCGACGCAACGATGACCTATTCGTCGGCGGTCTTCGATTCGGAGGACCAGGCCCTGGCCACCGCCCAAATGGAGAAGTACCGCAGGCTCGCTGCGCTTGCGGATATCCAGCCGAATGACCATGTCCTCGAGATCGGATGCGGCTGGGGCGGGTTCGCCGAGTACGTTGCCACCGAGATCGGCGCCAGGGTGACCGGGCTCACCCTCAGCTCCGAGCAAGCTCACTATGCCCGGGAACGTCTGGCCAAAGCAGGCGTTGGCGATCGCACCGAGATCAAGGTCCAGGACTTCCGCAACGAGACCGGCATCTACGACAAGGTCGTGTCCATCGAGATGATCGAGTCGATACCGGCCGACCTCTGGCCGGCCCTGTTCGACCAGATCGAGAGTCGGCTCCGTCCCAACGGCAAGGCCGCCATGCAGGCAATAACCATCGACAACCGCCTGTTCGAGTCGCTGCTCACCCGCGACGACTTCATTTCAAAGCACGTGTTCCCGGGTGGGGCCCTGCCTTCGGTTGAGGCTGTGTCGAGTCTGGCCGAAGACCGCGGTCTGCACCTCGAGTCGGCTGCAGCTTTCGCTGCCTCATACGCCATGACGCTGCGGACCTGGCGGGACCGCTTCGAAGCGGCCTGGCCGTCACTGGTTCACCTCGATCTCGACGAGCGTTTTCGACGCACCTGGAGGTACTACCTGGCCTATTGCGAGGCAGGGTTCCGGATCGGTCGCATCGACGTCCACCAGTTCGAGTTCGTCAAGTAGCCGCCCAGACCTTCAGGGCTATCCGCTTTCCCTTGATGGTCGCGGCGATGAACTCGACGCGCTGGCCCGGTTCGATCCTGAACCTATCCCCTATCGAGCCGCCGTGGACGAACACGTGCTCGCCACCGCCATCTGGAACAAGCCACCCTTGTCCGTTGGCCGCGTCGTATGTCTCGATCTTGCCCTCTCCCTGGGTCCTGCCCGTCCCAACGCCAAGGAGAGGCATACGTCCGAACGCCAGCATCAACGCCAGGAACCCCGCCAGCAAGATGAGCGGGAATTGCACCCCGGCCAGCGTTTCCATCAGCCCGCGCCACACGGCCCCGGCGCCGTGACGGAGCCCATCGACCAGCGACCGATCGGTTCCCTGCACTGGGTACCACCGGGAGCTCGTTGCAGAGCTGATATCCGTCCGGGACGGAGCCTCGGTCACTGCGGTCGGTACCGGTGCGATGTCCTCGTCACCAACGGTGAGCACCACCGTTGTCACCGATTGCTCACCGAGGGCATCGATGGCGGCGTACGTGAATTTGTCCGCCCCGGTATATCCGGTTTGGGGTTCGTAGGTGAATGAACCATCGACGTTGAGGACGATATCGCCGTGGTCGGGGCTGGCCACCAATTGCGCCAACAGCGGCTCAGGGTCGGGATCAGTGTCATTGGCCAGCACACCAGGAGCGGCAACGGCGAGTCTGCCGTTGCGAGCCACGAAGTACTCATCTACAACGGCAGTCGGCGGGGAATTGCTGAGCCGGATCTCCACCGCGACCTGGCCCTCGACTTCGAATTCACCATCGCTGACCACGTAGGTGAAGCCATCACCCTGTCCGCCGGGGCTGGTGTACGTGAGATTCGGCGCAAACCCGGCGAGGGCACCGAGAACCGGCGGATCCGTGATCACATATTCGAGGGGATCTCCGTCCGGATCGGATGCGGGAAGCACAAATCCCCTCGGTTCGCCGACCAACACCACGATCTCGAGTAATTCTGCTGCCGGGGGACGATTGGTATCCGCAACCTTCCAGAGGAAACGGGTCTCCCCCGCTCTTGCGGGGACACCGTCATCGGTGACCGTGACGACGACCTCGTAACGTGAAATGGCAGCGGCGTCGAAGCCCACTGTCCCGGCGATGAGGCCTGTGTCCGCATCGATGGCCAGCCCGGATGGCATGCCCACGGCCTCGAAGCGCAAGGTGTCAGTCGAGTTCTTGTCCGTGGCAATGATCTGCAGGGCAATCGGTTCGCCCTCAGCGTCAGCGCGGTCCGCTACCGCGGCAACGCGCGGCGCCGCGTTGAATTCCGGGAGGCGGATCGTCACCAACTGCGTGGCCGAGAGTCGGGGTGAGCCTGAGTCGGACACTCCAACATTGATCCGATACGTCGTGTCGTGCTGATCCTCATCGGGCGTCCAGGTGAACTCTCCGGTCGCAGCGTCGATGTCGGCACCGGCGGGGACCGGGTCGATTCCGGCCGCAAGCCAATATGAGAGCTCGTCCTCCGGATCGGCGTCGGTAGCGTTCGCAGCAAATGCCACCATGCCGTCTCGCTGCAAGCCTTGCTCGGCAATCTGTTCGAGCACGGGAGGACGGTTTCCCTCACCGATCTGCCAGGAGAACGTCTGCATGCTCATTGCACTCGGGAACCCGTCATCACGAACGGTCACGGCAGCAGTTCCCGAAACCAGGCCTGCGTCTGACGGGATCGACCCGCTAACGGTTCCAGTTTCAGCATTGATGCTGGTGCCGGGCGGGAGGCCGGTTGCAGAGAATGACAGCGTGTTCGCAGGCAAGTCGGGATCATCGTGAGCAACCGTCAAGAAGACCTCGTCGCCGACGCGCAACGCAATGTCGCGGAGGGCCGATAGCTTGGGAGGAGCGTTGACCTCCGCAACCCGCACCACGAATGATTCTGTCACGGCTGCGGCGGGGACTGCATCATCCTCCACGCGCACCGTGAACGTGTGGGTCCCCGGCCCGTCCAACTCCGCAGGCGTCCACCGCACAACGCCGTCCTGGCTGATCGTGGCGCCGGCAGGAGCTCCATCGAGGCTGTAGTGGAGGCGGTCGTTCGGCAGATCAGGGTCGTCCGCAAACACCGTCACCTGCATCGGCGCCAGTTCATCGATTGCCTGATCCTCCACGGCGGTGATCGTTGGGACCCGATTCGTGTCGGTGACGGACCAGGTGAATGACTCGGACCGGCCGGCAGCCTGGGCGAACGCGGGGGCGACAGCGGCGAGCCCCATGGCTGCGACACAAACCATGATGCCGACTCGACGTAGCGGAGACATCACTGCTCCGTTGCGATCAGAACGTCACCCACCGCCGGATCATCGACACGTTCCGCAATCGGAAGCGAGAGGACGAAGGCGGTACGCCCCGCAATCCTGTCGTATTCGAGCGAACCCGACATCGATTTCGCCAACAACCGGGAAACGGCAAGACCCAGACCCGCTTCGGATTCGAGGGGAGCGGTGTCGGCGGTGAACTCGTCGACAACATGGGGGGGCAACCCGGCGCCATTGTCCTCGACTGCGACCACATACTTACTGCCGGCAACATCACCGAAGACGCTCACCTTGGGTCCGCCGTGAACGAGAGCGTTGGTCAGAAGATTGCGAAGAATCTGCCGAACACGGGCCGAGTCGGCCTCAACTGAGCCTGCACCGTAGGTGCCACCGATTTGATACCCATGGCGGGCGAAAGAAGAGATCGCCGCATCAACCTCATCGGCAATCTGCAGAGTCTCTGCGGCAAGTGGAGGCAACGATCCCGCCGCGGCGAGAACGTCCTCGAGTTGGTGCGACAACTCCCCGGAGCGGCCGTGGATGAGACTGATGAGATCCCTTGCTCGCTCGGATTCGGCGCCTCCATCCAGCAACAAGCCGGAGAACTCGTGAATCGAAGCCAGCGGAATCTGCAGCTTCGCGGCAAGATCGGCGACAAGTTGCTCTTTGTCCTTGCCCGCAGCCGCCTCAGCTTCCATACGAGCATCGAGATGCAGTCTTGCTGCGTGCATCTGGCGGCGCGCCGACTCGCGGTAGATGAGGATGGCAACGAGTGGCAGCAGGAAGACGACAACAAAACCAACAAGCCGGGCGGCGAGAGCAAGACCGCTTTCCGCATCGGCCACAGCAGCGGCACGAGTGTCCCGTTCGGCCAGCAATCCGGCGGCAAGCGCGTCAGCGGCCGGGGCGAGCGAATCGGCCAACGTCGCCAAGGCAGCATCCGCATCACCGCTGTTGACAGAACTGATGACCGAGGCGGCGGCGGACTCCCAGTCTGTGTACTCGGATGCCAATGCCTCCTGCACTGAGTCCGGAAGAGAGACGAACCCTGCCTGCATCCGGGAGACGGCAGCGTCGGCTCGTGCAACGGCGGCAACGACATCGGGTTCCGCGGCGATACTCCTGCCTGCATCCTCGGCGACGAGTGCCGATTGCCCGATTGCCGACATAGCCAGATCCTGCGTGACAAGGGCCATGTCCGCCGCATGCAATGCTGTGGCTTCGTCGAGTGCCGAAGTGTCGGTGGTGACGCTCGACAAAGCCAGCCCTCCCGCGATGAGAGCGCCAACGATGCCGGCGACAAGCAGGCCGGCAACACGACTATCAGAGTTCCTGCCCATATCAATCCTTCTGTTTCCCTATCGGCAGGGGATATGAGCCGCTGAACCGAGACGCCGGGGTACCCAAGGGGATCCTGGAAGCGCTCGTGGTGACTAGTACGACTCAGCAGAAGGTCTCAGGACAGGTGGTGAAGGAAGAACGCGTATATGTCGGCCGCTTCGTCGATCAGTTTTGCCGTTGGCTTGCCCAGACCGTGGCCCGCTCGCCTATCGACCCGCAACAGGGCGGGCCCGGAATCGTTGACCGCGTTCTGCAGCTCGGCCACAAATTTGTACGAATGCAACGGCACCACCCTGTCGTCACTGTCCCCGGTCGTGATCAGGGTTGGGGGGTAGTCGGCGGGTACGACATTGTGCAGCGGCGAGTAAGCAAACAGATAGTCGAAGTCCTCCGAGTTGTCCTCAGCATTGCCGTACTCAGCAGTCCAATAGCGGCCGGCAGTAAAACGGTGGTAGCGAAGCATGTCGGTAACCGGGACCATGCCCACCACAGCACCGTAGAGGTCGGGACGTTGCAGCAGACACGCGGTCACCAGCAAGCCTCCGTTTGATCGACCATAAATGCCCAGATGCTCAGGCGACGTGTACCCGGCTGAGATGAGATGCTCGGCTGCGGATACGAAATCGTCAAAGACGTTCTGCTTGTTGCCAAACATCCCGGCACGGTGCCACTCGTGACCGTACTCGCCGCCGCCGCGCAGATTGGCAAGGGCGAAAATGCCGCCTGCCTCCACAAAGCCGAGCCTGTCGGGGGCGTACATCGGAATCATCGAGATGTCGAAGCCGCCGTATCCAAAGAGGATCGTCGGTGTTTTCCCGTCGAGTTCGATGTCGGCACGACGGGTCACAAACATCGGGATTCGGGTTCCATCCGGTGACTGCGACCAAACCTGCTCGGTGACAAACCGGGTTGGGTCCACCCCGGTCGTTGGCTCGGAAAACTGCTCCATCCGACCTTTGCCGAAGTTGTATCGAAGCACGACCGGCGGATGGACGAACGACTCGAAGCACAAAAAGAACTCGTCGTGATCGGGCTTCCCGGCAAACTCGGTGACTGCACCGAGACCGGGTAGATCGACCTCGCCGACGGCAGTTCCATCCAGGCCCCAGAGCGCAATTACGTGACTGGCGTCCCGCAGAGATCCCGTCACGAGGTGTTCGGCGACGATTGCGGCGAACTCGAGGGTGTCCTCGTTTTCGGCAATCACCTCGTCCCAATCGGCGGGATCGGGTCGGTCGAGAGAGATCGCAACGATCCTGCCCCGCGGCGCATCCCGATCGGTGAGTAGGAACAGACGTCCGTCGGCATGTCCCACGAGGTGATACTTCGCATCGAAGTCGTCCAGCAGGCGGACAAACTCGCCGTCCTCGTGCAGCCGTCGGTAGTAGAGCCGATTGCGCGTGTCGGTGCCCTGCCAGACGTGAAGAACAAGCAACTCGTTGTCCTCGGTGACCATCGGCTGGAATCCGTGGTCGGGCTCATCGGGCCGC
>SWCD01011421.1_pt1 | contig 31433 bp, 27 predicted proteins | sample 4693011 | NCBI WGS metagenome assembly SWCD01 (sample SAMN10267278, study PRJNA491770) | bioreactor metagenome | isolation source: DHS bioreactor inoculated with marine | place: Japan: Omine Ridge, Nankai Trough | reverse complement strand
ATGCCGATCGGGTCTGTCGAACAACACGGTCCCATGGGATTGATCGGAACAGATGCAATGTGCGCCGATATCATCGCCCGGCGCGCCGGAGACCTGGGCGGTTTCCTGGTGGGTCCGACGCTGGCGCTGGGAATGGCACAATCGCATCTTGCGTTCCCCGGGACCATTTCACTGAAACCGTCCACCCTGATGGCGGTGGTTCAGGATGTAGTTTCGTCGCTGTCGAATGCCGGCTTTCAACGGATCGTTTTTCTCAATGGCCATGGCGGCAATATCGCCACCGTGGCGGCAGCATTCGGGGAAATCCATGCGCAACGTTCTGTACAGCCCAATCCGGACAGGCTGGAACTGTCCCTGAAAAGCTGGTTTGACCTGCCCGGCATACGCAAGTTGCTGGCAGAGATGTATCCCACGGGCCACGGGTCTCATGCCACGCCATCAGAAATCGCGATTACCCAGCACGAATTCCCTCACACCGTGAAGCACGTTGCATTGAATCCGCAAACGGCAGCCGAGGGCGGTTTCAGCGACGCGCACGATTTTCGCAGGCGTTATCCTGATGGCCGCAAGGGCGCTGACTCCAGCCTTGCCAACCCGGATGACGGTGCAAAACTCATTGTGGCGGCAGCACAGGCGCTGGTTGCGGAAATGACGAGACCGGGCAAGGGGTGATCCAAATCAGAATGGCTTTTGACTGGATCGACCGAGCGTGGCTGCTTGAAGTCAACCTGATGCATGTTGGTCTTGAAGGCGGCAACCTGTCCGGGACACGTTCGAAATTGCATAGATGCGGAGCGTTGTTATGGAAAGTGCCCATCTCAACCTAACCATATGCAAACAATGTGAGCGACTTGGTCAGGAAAAATGCGTCCGGCAATTGTTGCGCGGCTTAGTTTGGCGGTGGCATCGGGGCAAGATGTTCGTAACGTTCATCAGCCAGGCTCAGTAATTGATGCATATCAAGGTGGCAGCCTCAAAAGCGATCACCATGACTTCGGGTATGGTAAGCCAATGCAAGACTAAAGGGTTGAGATCAATGAGATTACAGTGGCTAAGCCTGTTCGGGTTTGTTCTGCCGGTCGTGCTGTCGGTTGTTGTTACGGATGCCCGTCTGGCGTCAGCCACCGCGGTTGTGACGGCGCCGGCCTTGACCTCAAGCGAATTTGCCAAAGCGACAAAGGATTTCGATACCTATTGCAGTGTTTGTCATGGCAGCGATGCGCGAGGGCGCGGCCCGGTCGCGGAGGAGCTGAAAACGCCCCCGGCTGACCTGACCAGGATTGCGGCCCGCTCAGGGGGCGTTTTCGAGGTTGAAGCCGTCTTCAAGAAAATTGAAGGACTGGACATGCCACTGGCTCACGGAACATCTGATATGCCGATCTGGGGCGCGTTGTTCGTGCGCCAGGCGGTCGGTGAGGGGGTGCTCATCGAAGACGCGAAGACCGGGGCACGGGTGGCGATGGATCGCATCCGGCGGCTGGTCAAGTATCTGGAGTCGATCCAGGAGCCGTAACAATAGTATCGCCATTCACTGGCGTTGTGTTGCTGCTGCGGTATCCGGGCAACGAATGAATTCGCTTTGAACGATTTGCCGCAGCACAACCCGGTTGCAACTCCTGCCATTCAGACTATATACATTCATAAACTTGAATATGAGGTGTGAAATGATTGTTTGCCCTGTTGATATGAGCGTGAAGCCGGATGTTACGGCTTTCTTTGACGAAGCCACCAACACCATAAGCTACGTGGTGAAGGACCCGGATTCCAACGCCTGCGCCGTGGTCGATTCAGTGATGGATATCGACTATGCGGCGGGTCGCATCACCTACAAGGGCGCCGATGACATCATTGATCACATCACCGCGAACGGCCTGAAGCTTGAGTGGCTGATCGAAACACACGTTCACGCCGATCACCTCTCCGGTGCGCCCTACATCCAGGGCAAGCTTGGCGGCAAGATTGGTGTCGGGGACAAGATCACGGTCGTTCAGGACACATTTGGCAAGGTGTTCAATGAAGGCACTGAATTCCAGCGTGACGGCTCGCAGTTCGACGCGTTGTTCAAGGACGGTGATACCTACAAGATCGGCGGCATGCAGGCAGTCGCCATTTATACGCCTGGTCACACTCCCGCCTGCATGGTGCATGTGATCGGCGACGCGGCGTTTGTCGGCGATACGCTGTTCATGCCCGACGGGGGCTCGGCGCGGGCCGACTTTCCCGGTGGCGATGCCGGGCAGCTTTATGACTCGATCCAGAAAGTGCTGTCGCTGCCGGACGAAATGCGGCTGTTCATGTGTCACGATTACGGGCCGGGCGGCCGCGAGATCAGGTGGGAAACCACCGTGGCCGAAGAACGCGAGACAAACATCCATGTCGGCAAGGACAAGTCGCGTGATGAATTCATCGCCATGCGCAATGCGCGCGACGCCACGCTGGACGTGCCGAAGCTGATCCTGCCGTCCCTGCAGGTGAACATGCGGGCAGGCCGGGTGCCCGAGGACAAAGACGGCAAGCCGATGCTCAAAGTGCCCGTGAACGCAATTTAAATCGGATTTCCGCCGGTTCGGCGATCGATATCGGGAGACAATGCAATGGACCTCAAGAAAATCAACAGCCAGCTCAGTGTCAGCCCGCAAATTCTTGCGGCTGACGTGGCAGCCCTGGCAAAACAGGGGTTCAGATCGATTATCTGCAACCGTCCCGATGGCGAAGGTGCAGACCAGCCTTTGTTTGCGGAAATCGAGAAAGCCGCCAACAAGGCAAAACTTGAGGTGCGCTATCTTCCGGTTGTGCCGGGCCGTGTGCAGGATGCCGATGCAATCGCGTTTGCCAGCGCAATGGATGAACTGCCCAAGCCGGTACTGGCCTACTGCCGGACCGGCACGCGCTCTGCCACCTTGTGGGCGCTGGATCAGGGCGCACATGGTACGCCGCTTGCCGACGTGCTGAGTGCGACCAGGCAGGCGGGTTATGACATGTCCGGTGTGGTGCGCCGGATCGCCAATGGCGGCAAGACACCAACCGACATCGCCGATGTCACGCATGATATCGTCATTGTGGGCGGCGGCGCCGCGGGGGTGTCGGTTGCGGCCAGCCTGATGTCGCGTGCCAGCGATCTCGACATTGCCATCATCGATCCGGCTGATATCCACTACTATCAGCCGGGCTGGACGCTGGTTGGCGGCGGTGTGTTCGAAGCTGAAAAGACCGCCCGTACCCTCGCATCCCTGATCCCATCCGGGGTGCACTGGATCAAGGCTGCTGTTGCGGCATTCGAACCAAAGGACAACGCTGTCATTCTGGATGGTTGCCGGGTGGTGAAATATAAACGGCTCATAGTGGCGCCCGGTCTGAAACTGGACTGGCACGCAGTGGAAGGTCTTGTCGAGACCCTGGGGCGCAATGGCGTGACCTCGAACTATCGCTATGACCTGGCACCCTATACCTGGGAGCTGGTCCAGAACATGAAGTCAGGCCGCGCGATCTTTACGCAACCACCGATGCCGATCAAATGTGCCGGTGCGCCCCAAAAGGCCATGTACCTGTCTGCCGATCACTGGTTGCGAAACGATGTTCTGGCTGACATCGACATCCACTTCTGTAATGCCGGCGGCGTGCTGTTCGGCGTCAAGGAGTACGTGCCGGCGCTGATGGCATACGTGAACAAGTACAATGCCCATCTCGACTTCATGCACAACCTGGTGCGCATTGACGGGCCCGGAAAAACCGCGTGGTTCTCGAAAACCGACGCCGAAGGCAAAACGGAAACCGTCGAGATGGGGTTTGACATGATTCATGTCTGCCCGCCCCAGGCGGCACCCGACTTCATCCGGGTCAGCCCGTTGGCCGATCAGGCCGGGTGGGTGGATGTTGACCAAACCACACTTCGGCACAAGACTTTCGACAACATATGGTCGCTGGGCGACGTCATGAATGCACCCAACGCGAAAACAGCCGCAGCCGCGCGCAAGCAGGCACCCGTGGTCGCCAGCAACGTGCTTTCGGATATGGGCCGGTTAAACGGTATCGCGCATTATGACGGTTATGGCTCGTGCCCGCTCACCGTCGAGCACGGCAAGATAGTGCTGGCTGAATTCGGCTATGGCGGGAAGTTGCTGCCCAGCTTTCCGGGGTGGCTAATTGATGGCACGAAACCGTCCAGGGCCGCATGGCTGCTCAAGGAAAAAATTCTGCCGCCGATTTACTGGAGCGCAATGTTACGCGGTCGCGAATGGCTGGCAGAACCCGAGATCGTGAACTGATACCGGGATGACCAAAGCCGAAAGTGCCCGGGCAGGGTTGCTCGCCCGTTACGTGCCGGTTCTTGACTGGGGCAGGACGTACTCGCGCGACAGCCTGACCAATGACCTGGTCGCTGCCGTGATTGTTACCATCATGCTGATCCCGCAATCACTGGCCTATGCCCTGCTGGCAGGGCTGCCGGCTGAAATGGGTCTGTACGCATCCATGTTGCCGCTGATTGCCTACGCGGTGTTCGGCACAAGCCGGGTGCTGGCTGTGGGTCCAGTTGCCGTGGTGTCGCTGATGACGGCCGCTGCCGTTGGCAAGATCGTTGCGACCGGCACACCCCAATACATAGAAGCCGCAATCACGCTGGCTTTCCTGTCCGGTGCCTTTCTGCTGATGATGGGCGTGTTCAGGCTGGGTTTCATGGCCAACTTCCTGTCGCACCCGGTTATTTCAGGCTTCATCACGGCCAGCGGCATCATCATTGCGGCAAGCCAACTCAAGCACATACTGGGCATCACGGCATCCGGCGACAACCTGTTGGAGTTGCTGGAGAACCTGATTGCAAATGCCGCCAGCGGAAACCGCATCACAATTGCAATTGGCGTCGGTTCCGTGGTTTTCCTGTTCTGGGTCCGGAAAGGGCTGAAGCCGCTACTGGTCAGGTTGGGGTTGCCGCCGCGGGCAGCGGAACTGCTGGCAAAGGCAGGCCCGGTTGCAGCCGTTGCAGCCACGACCATCCTGGCCCATCAATTCGATCTCGGAAACCTGGGTGTCAAGCTTGTCGGCGAAGTTCCGCAGGGCTTGCCGTCCCTGTCGCTGCCATCGTTTTCGCCCAGCCTCTGGAGCAGTCTCGCGGGATCAGCGGTGTTGATTTCCATAATCGGGTTTGTTGAATCGGTGTCGGTTGCGCAGACCCTGGCTGCCAAGAAACGGCAGCGCATTGTACCGGACCAGGAACTGATCGCGCTTGGGGCTTCCAATATGGCTGCTTCGGTTTCCGGCGGCTATCCGGTCACCGGCGGGTTTGCCCGCTCGGTTGTCAACTTTGATGCAGGTGCCGACACTCCTGCCGCAGGGGCCTACACGGCAATTGGGCTTGGCATCGCAGCGCTGGCGCTTACGCCGTTGCTTGCCTATCTTCCGCAGGCCACGCTGGCGGCGACCATCATAGTAGCGGTGCTGTCGCTGATCGATTTTTCCATCCTGAAGAAATCATGGGACTACTCCAAAGCGGACTTCACGGCGGTTCTCGTCACCATATTGATCACGCTCGCGCTCGGTGTCGAAACCGGCGTTTCGGCAGGCGTCGGCATATCAATCCTGATCCATCTGTACAGAAGCTCAAGACCTCACATAGCCGTTGTCGGGCAGGTTCCGGGTACCGAGCACTTCAGAAACGTCAAACGCCACAAGGTGATTACGCACACAGACATAGTCACGGTCCGTGTCGATGAAAGTCTGTATTTTGCCAATGCCCGTTACCTTGAGGACTACGTCTACGACATGGTCGCTGAACGCTCTGAAGTGCGCCATGTCATCTTGATGTGCCCGGCCATAAACGCCATCGACATGAGTGCCCTGGAATCGCTCGAAGCGATAAACCAGCGGCTGAAAGATGCCGGGCTGATGCTGCATCTGAGTGAAGTTAAGGGGCCGGTTATGGATCGGCTGCAACGCTCCGATTTTCTCAAACACCTCACGGGCAAGGTATTCCTCAGCCAACATGAAGCGATGTGCGCGTTGACGGGGACTGACCGGCACGTGGAAAAAACGCCAAAGTAGATCCGCCAGCCCCGGTTTGATACGGATCAACAAACAATATCCTCGCATATGTAGACTGCCGTATCGCAATCCAACAGATCCGGTGCGACATGAAACAACGAAGTACCAAGGTTGAGCCACGCGGACCGGTAGCGGCAAAGGACTGGAATCGCTGGATCGCGGCACGGCTGAGCGATGCAGCAGACCTGCTTGAACAGCAAGGTGCCAATCCCTTTCGCACCGGGGCATACAGGCGTGCGGCTGACACGCTCAACAGTATGGAGGAAGGTGTCCGGACCATTGTTGCCCGCGACGGCGTGGATGGCCTGATCGAGTTGCCGCACATCGGAAAATCGATCGCTTCAGCGATAGTTGAAATGGTCCAGACCGGGCGCTGGCTGCAGCTTGAACGATTGCGCGGTTCGACCGATCCCGTGAAACTGTTTCGCACCATTCCGGGAATTGGACCCAGATTGGCTGCGGACATCGAAGCCAACCTGCATGTCGACACGCTGGAAGACCTGGAAGTTGCTGCCTATGACGGGCGTCTGGAAAAAATTCCAGGTATTGGTGCGCGCCGGGTTACGGCAATTCGACAGGCCTTGGCGAGCCTCCTGCAACGCCGGCGGATCAACAAGCAACCGCTGAAAACCGAATTGCCGGATGTCGCCGACATTCTCGAGGTGGACAGTGAATACCGCGATAAGGCACAGGCAGGACAGTTGCCGCTGATACAGCCGCGCCGGTTTGCTGCGGCTGAAGGCGCGTCCCTGCCGATTTTACATACCCAGCGCGGGGACTGGCATTATACGGCGCTGTACTCAAACACGCCGCGTGCCCATGAACTGGGTCGAACGCGCGACTGGGTGGTCATCTATTTTCATGCCGACAGCGAACCGGAAGCACAATGCACGGTGGTAACTGAACACTTCGGACCGCTGCGGGGATTGCGGGTGGTGCGCGGCAGGGAAGAAGAGTCGGGGCAGTTTCATGCCCATCCGCCAACTGCAGCCAATCATACGCCAAACGGATAGGTGTCCGGCACACCCTTGATCTGCGCGCTCGGCAGCGGCGTGATCGCGCTGGTTTCGTCAATCCAGATATATTCGTCGAACTGTTTTGGAAGCTCGGCCTCGAAATAGTGACTGGCAAGTTCGGTTTCCGGCCGGTAGATGACGCCAATGGCCCGCTCAAGTCGCGGCTTGGCCAGTTCCGTCACCACATCAAGCTCTTGCCCGGCGCGCATCGGCAGCAACAGTCCCGGCTTTCGTGTCAGGTGGAATTGCCGCTCATAACTCTGCCGGTGCGATGGTTGAACGGCCTTTACTTCCATTGGTCCATCCCACGCAGACGCCGCGGCGACGGTGCCGTGGTCGGTTCCGAAACCGATATGATAACTCTGGCCCGGAAACCCCTTGCGGCAGAGCTCGCCGATATTGTGCTCTCCGCGTGCCGACATTTCAGTCGCAGACGCATCGCCGATGTGGGAGTTGTGGGCCCAGACAACGGCCTTCGAGGTTTCGCCGTTGAACGCCATGACGTTCTGGAGCGTTTCGAACATGTGCCCGTCACGCAGGTTCCACGATGCACGCGACCCGTAGTACATCACTCTATAATAGCGTTCGGCATTGATGACGAGTTGCGCATTTTGAGTCGCGTCGAGGAAACGTTCGCCGTCATGCTGGGCATAGTCGACCCGCTTGGCATGGAGATCGACCAGCATTCTGGTGACGGCAGGCTGACAGTTCTTGTAGGAGTCGGTCAGGGCGGCGTGGCCATAAGCTGCCGGATCGGCTTCCCACGGGCTGAGGCAACCATATCTGTGCCGGGCAACCATCGCCAGCTCGGGATCAACGTCGTCAAGGTAGTCCGTGATAGCGCGGACAGAGTTGTACAGGCTGTACAAGTCCAGACCATAAAAGCCGCAGCGGAAATCATACGCCTTCGACTTGTTGTGCTCATGCAGCCAGTCGACGAACTGCCTGGTTTCCTGATTGCGCCACATCCAGGTGGGAAACCTTGCGAACGCCTGCCATCCGCTTGGCGGCGTGTCGCGATTGCGGACATAGTGATCAATTCGGGCCGCGTCCGGCCAGTCTGCCTCTGCCGCAACGATCTGGAATCCCTTTTCCTCAATCAGCCGCCTGGTGATGCGATCACGCATTGTGTAGAACTCGGAGGTGCCATGACTGGCTTCACCGATGAGCACAATGCGGGCATCACCAATGCGTGCAAGCAGCGGGTCCAGGTCTGCGTCGTCGATGGACTCAAAGGTCTCGCCGTGTCGCGCTAGAAGGTCGGGCAGGGTTTCACTGGCACGGGGCCGCGCCTGAACAAGGCGGGGTCGCGTGGTCTCGACAGCCGCATCCGCGGCTTCCCAGCCTTCCGCGCCAATCAATGGCACAAAGCGGACGTCGGCCAGGTCCTCACGATCGAATTGTCCGTTTTCACGGCGGGTGATGCGGATCAGTTCCTGTGCAGTGATCTTTTCGCCAACAGGCACCACCATCCGGCCACCGGTGGCAAGCTGGGCTTTCAGGCTTTCAGGCACAAAAGGTGCGCCCGCTGACACGAGGATTGCGTCGAACGGGGCATACTCATCCCACCCCCTGGTGCCGTCGGCGTGAATCACATGGACGTTGTCGTATCCCTGGTCCATCAGCGTGGAGGCGGCCTTGTCTGCCAACTGGCCGATGCGTTCGACGGTGTAGACATCACCTGCTATTTCCGCCAGCACAGCGGCGGCGTAACCGGATCCTGCCCCTATTTCGAGCACCTTTTCTCCGCCCTTGAGGGCGAGTGCTTCCACCATGTAGGCGACAATGTAGGGCTGCGAGATTGTCTGGTCGGCTGCGATGGGTAACGGCTGGTCTTCATAGGCAACCTCGCGAAGCTGTTCCGGCACAAAGGCTTCGCGATGCACCTTACCCATGGCGGCCAGCACAAGGCTGTCGCGTACGCCTCGTGACTGTATCTGTTCTGCAACCATTTTCATGCGGCGTGATGTGTGGTCGATCATGTGGCTAACTCTCTCGAACAGGGCCGACTTTCGTGGCGATCTGCCGGACATGAACACCGATTTTTCTGCTTGCGTCCTTAACCCAGATCAAATGTCCGTATCGATTTGTCTGAGATACTACATTTGTGCAGAGTTTCAGAGTCAGCCCGCTGATGGTGTTGAATTACGCTGCAAGACGATGATGCGACCAAAACGCTGCGCTTCGCGTCTGTTTGACGAGGATCAACACGCAGGTGCTGCAAACGTGCAGACTGACGCTTGGTGATTTAACCGTTGGAGTTCGACATGGGACAACTGGCTTTTACCAGTGATGACAGGTTATTCGATGGCAAGTGCGTCAGGTTTGTTGGTCGCGACGGCCAGCGGGATGTGATGTGCGGTGTAACGGTGTTCGCCCTGAAACATCGTGATCCGGACCTGCCCCTGGAAGGCCTGCTTCCGGCAGAACTGTTTCTTGAAGCCTACGAACAGATGATGATCGAGATTCACGATATCGCACGGCATAAATATCTAGAAGGCCGTTTCGAGCCGGATGGTCCAATCGAGATAATGGTGCATGACGAGGACTGGACATGACGTTCAGTCGACGCAGTGTCTGAGCCGCATCCGTAAAACGCAAAGGGAGCTGACTATGTACAAATCCATACTCGTGCCAATCGATCTGTCTGAACTGGAGAGGGGCAAAACAGAGATTGACCAGGTCAAACATCTGGCCGCCAAGGACGCGCGGATACGCTTGTTGAACGTGATTGCTGATATTCCGGCGTTTGTTGCCGCCGACTTGCCCAAGGAAGTAATCGACACTGCGAAGGTCAACGCAAGAGAAACTCTGGAGGCGCTCGCCGGGGCTGCCGGCATAAAGGCAGATGTGGAAGTCAGGACCGGCAATCCCGGACCTGCCATTCTGGCGTCGGCAGAAGATTGCGAAGCAGACCTCATTATCGTCCGGTCGCATAAACCGGGTTTACAGGATTATTTTCTTGGCTCGACCGCAGCACGAGTTGTGCGCCACGCCCAATGTTCTGTTCTGGTTCTCAGATAGGCCGCCAATGTTCCATGACCGGATGATGCTCTAGTCTTGAGTGCGAAATCTGGATTGCTGGACAAGCGCAATGGTGATCAGCGGCGCGGCAACTGAAGTCACTGCCACGGTGATCAGAAGCCAGCCGAGGGTAGCATAATCTTCCGTTATCTGGATGCTGCCGGAAACCGGGTCGCGCACTTCGCGGGTCACGACGAACAGCTGGTTCAGATGTTTTGTGAGCAGAGCGCTGGCCGACAATGCGAGATTGGTAAACGAGGCCATGACGGCAAAGAATGTGGCCTTGAGATTGCCGGGTGCATTCTTTGCGATCCATGCCAGCATCGGGATCATGGCGATCTGTCCCAGCGGTGACTCGATTGCGGTATCCAGGATTGCGATAAACCGGGCATCGACGATGCCGGCAGTCAGTGGTGCAGTCCAATGATGCAAGCCATAATACAGCCCGATATTGGGCAAGGCCAGTATTCCCGATGCGATGGTGAGCAGCGCCACGATATAGGCGATGGTTCTGGAGGCGATCAGCGGTCGCAAGACGATCATGCCGGTCAGTGTGAGCCCCGCCGTGATCAGGGTCAAAACGGATATGAATTGCTGGTCAAACCCGAGCACATCAATTTCGAACCATGTCGCACCTGGGCCGGGCAGGGGGACCGCCCTGAACACGAAGATGATGATGGCGGTGCCACACAGGGCGCGGGCCCGGGCGGGATCAAGTTCCTTCACAAGTCGGGACATGAGAAAAAGGACGATTGTCATCGAACCGAGAAAGACAATCTCTTGGGAAAAGCGGATATTGCTCAGGCCCACGGCCAGGGTCAGGGCGACAAAGCCTATGCCGCCGCCAAAGTACCAGTAGTTCGGTTTTGCATCCTCCCCGGACCGTTCAAGCGTGGCGGTGATTTTCGCTTCACTCACGCCCGCGGCCCGCAACCGGGCCTTGTGCCGGTATTTCAGAAAGGCCGCCAGCAAGACGCCGCTGATCGAGATTGCGGGAATGGCGAGCGCCATGAGGTATATCTGGGCGTAAACGTCCGCCTTTGCAGCCTGGCTTGATTGTTCGACGCCGGCAAACATGACGATGTTGAGCACCGCCACGCACACCAGGCCGGAAATAAGGGCGATGCGGCCCAGGGTCTGCATTGTCGTATGCAGCTTCTTGGCGTCAGCTTCGCTTATTGTATTACCCGATGCGTCGAGCCGCGGCACGGCCTCAACCGACATGGCATCGGCGACGGAGTCCTGCACAACATAGCCGCACGGGGCCAGCAGCATGGCCAGGACGTACCAGGCCTCCACCGACATGATGGCAGACATGGCGCTGAAACTGGTTATCAGCGCGTACATTATCGTCAGGCTTGCGGTAATGAGCGCTGCGCCCAGATAAACCAGCAACGCCTTCCAGCGCCAGATCAGATCCACCAGATGGCCAAGCGGCATTTTCAGCGCCCACGGCAACCCCGCCCAGAATGCAAGTCCTGACAGGAAGGCCGCCGAGAGCCCCAGATATTCCTTGACGAAGAACGTGCCGACAATGGCCGTGATGCCGGCTATGCCGGCAGCCAGGTAAACCATGAGCGGCGGCAGAAATGACCAGCGCAGCTGACGGCAAAGATCAACAATGGTGGAGTCAAACCATTGCCTGAGCAGGTTCTTTGATTCAACCGGGTTTGAAACCTTCAACGTCTTGACCTGTTGATGCGATGGGCAGCACAAGGCTGGATGATCAATTCGACAATTGTAACACTGCGCTGGCTACCGACGCGCGCGGGCACGGTGAAAGGCCAGACGATCAATTTGCAGCGACCGTCGCCCAGTCTGCGGGATTTGGCAATCCCGAATTGATTGGCACTCACGATGTCTTTTGCAGCAAATGCGGTGCCAACGCGTTTTCAGGGCAGGCTGTAGCCGACCCGCAAGGCATCGCGTTTGAAGCAGAAATAGAGAAGAACGCTGCCGGCTGCAGCAAAGAAGCACCAGACAGATACAAAGGTCGCTACAAAGAAATAAGCCGAAATGAAAAAGCCGATCAGGATCGCAATGCCGAATATCCGGATCGGCTTGTGCGACGAGATGAGCGGAGGGAGACCGGTACAAATGATATACGGAATCTGTTGCCAGGACAGTGGATTGTATCGTGCGCCGTAGGCGATGCTGTTCCCTTGTATGCGAGCGACCTGCGTATCGCCAAGCAGCCCTGTCGCAAGATAAACCGACAGCATCATCCCGGCAACAGCGATTGCATAGAGGATGGCGCGCCTGCGATAATCTGGTTCGACCAGAACGACGGCAATCGCGGTATAGACCGGCCAGAGCACCTGGGCGAACAGCAGGAATGCCAGAGTGAGGCCGGCAACATTATCCTTGCCGGGCGGGCCGGACAATTGCAGCCACAACATGCCTTCGACTGTCTGCTGAAGCGCAAACAGCAGTGGCACAATGGCTACAAGGATTTCCTTCGGGTACCTGACATGCCTGAGAAGTGCGATGCCGATGACGGCGGTTGCTGCAGCCACGGTAAAGCTTGCAGTTGCAGAAAAACACAAGATTACAGTTCCTCATTGCCGATTTGCTTCTGCGAACAGCGATCTTTGCCGTGTATCCGACAGACTAGAGTCAAGACCCTAGTGCCACAATCGTTTCGGCGTGTCATTGATATTCCGGCAATGTTCCATTGGCGAACGGGAACGAAACCGGATCAAGGGCGGCCTGGTGATGGCTGGACATCAACGCGCCACGCAGTTTCTCGAATTGCCAATGACTTCTGCATAGGGCATGAACGGTGCTTGAGCCTCGACAGGAAGTGATAGGCACGCAGGTTATGCAGGACAAGAATACAGGCGCATCGGTCGGTTCACAGGTTGCCAAGCTTGAGGCACTGCTAAACTCTGCTGTTGATGGCATCATTACCATCCGCAAGGACGGCTCCATCGAGAGCGTCAACCCGGCTGCTGCCAAACTGTTCCAGTACGAGGTTGATGAGTTTCTCGGCCAGAATGTCAAGTTTCTCATGCCTGACCCGTGGCGTCATGAACATGACGCCTACCTGTCCAACTACCTGGGAACCGGCCAACGCAAGATCATCGGCATCGGTCGTGACGTGCAGGGCCAGCGCAAGGATGGCTCGGTGTTTCCGATGCACCTGTCTGTCAGCGAGTTCAACGTGAATGATGAAGTGTTTTTCACCGGCATTATTCACGATCTCAGTGAGCGACGGGCCGCCGAGCAGGCGCTGCAACAAGCCCAGAAAATGGAAGCTATCGGACAATTGACCGGTGGCGTTGCTCACGATTTCAACAATCTTCTCACCGTCATCACCGGCAACCTTGAATTGATGGAGATGAGGCTGGAAGACAAGAACCTCCGGGATCTCCTGGGGGAAGCCCAGGAGGCTGCGGATATGGGAGCCCGGCTTACCGAGAGGCTTTTGGCTTTCGCGCGCCGCAGCCAACTGGAACCCAAGGTCGTTGACCTGAATGAACTGGCTATCGGATTGACGGACCTGTTGCAGAGAACACTGGGCTCCACGATCAGTTTGAGTTCGACCCTGGGAAGTGGACTTTGGCCGGTCATCGTCGATCCAGCTCAACTCGAGAGTGCGATTGTCAATCTGGCCGTCAATGCGCGTGATGCCATGCCGGATGGCGGTAAACTTGTTCTGGAAACACGCAACGTGGTAATCGAGGACACCGAACTGGCTGATGAGATCGGTATTGATCCGGGCGATTATGTGCTGCTGTCCGTGACCGATACCGGCCATGGTATGAAGGAGGACGTTGTGCAACGCGCGCTTGAACCGTTCTTCACCACAAAGGAAGTCGGACGCGGAACCGGGCTGGGTCTTTCCATGGTGTACGGGTTCACCAAGCAGTCGCGCGGGAACTTGACGATCTACAGCGAGGTCGGTGTCGGTTCGACCGTCAATCTGTATCTGCCGCGCGGCGCAACCGCACACCGGCAGCAATCAAATGAAACCCCGGTTGCCGAGTTGCCTGCGGGGTCAGGCGAACTGATCCTGGTGGTGGAGGATGATGACAGGGTTCGACGGCTCACCGTCTCGCGCCTGAAACAGCTTGGGTACGAGGTCGTTGAAGCAGAAAACGGACCACGTGCCCTGGAGTTGCTGGCTGTACATCCCAACATACAACTGGTTTTCACTGATCTTGTCATGCCGGGAGGCATGAGCGGCTACGATGTGTGCGAGCAAGTGCGCAAGAACTGGCCCGGTAAACTGGTGTTGCTGACATCGGGCTATGCCGAAGAGTTGACCCATGGCGACAAGCTTGCCAGCGAAAACCTGACCCTACTGCGAAAGCCCTATCGTCAGTCCGCTCTCGCCCAGGCGATAGCCCAGATGTTCGAGAACAAATAACTGATTCGTCTGGATCAAGTTTTCTCAGACAGTCTTGACGCTGGCCGTAAACTTGTAGCCGGCACCGCGCACCGTCTTGAGATAGAGCGGATTGGCGGGGTCCTGTTCGATTTTCTTGCGCAACCGGGCAATCTGATTGTCAATACTGCGATCATTGGCAGTCCACTCGCTGCCCTTGAGAATATCCATCAGGTGATCACGGCTCAGCACCCGGTTGGCCCGTGTAACAAAGACCTGAAGCAGGTTCAGTTCGGTTGTCGTCAACTCGCACTGCTGACCATCGGGATTGACCACTTCCAGCTTGTCGAAGTCTGCCGTCCATCCATCGAATTTGTAGCGCTTGTTGCCAGAACTGTCTGCCCTGTCCTCGGCGTTTTCAGCCTTTTCGGAGCGTCTGAGGACAGTGCGCACGCGGGCCAGCAGTTCGCGGACATGAAACGGCTTGGTGATATAGTCGTCTGCGCCAAGTTCCAGGCCGACCACCCGGTCAATAGTGTCGCCCTTGCCGGTGACCATGATGATGGGGACTTCACTGCGGCTGCGGATTTCGCGGGCCAGCACAAGGCCATCATCCTTGCCGAGATTGAGATCAAGCGTCACCAGCCCAACAGGTTGGCCGGACAGGCAATTCAATGCCTCATCGCGAGTTGCTGCCTCGCTGACCTGGAAGCCTTCCGGTTCCAGGCATCGGCGTAGCAGAAGACGAATTTTCTCATCATCGTCGATGATCAGAATATGGGTGCCTGATTGAGACGTGGCCATGGTGCAGCTTAACTGTCCGACTGAAGTTGTGCATAGGAAAACATAGAAAGCAGAGTGTGTGCCCCCTGTGTCAAGCGTGCGGTTACAATCTGATACACAACGATACAGCGCGGTGATCACGACGTTACATCGCACGGCTAATCTCTTGTCATCGATGGGACGCAACATCAACTGGAGAAGCCGCGATGAGTACCTTGACAGCCAGACGGGACGACACTGTTGCTACTACTGCAAAGTTTGCCTGGGCGAATATCCCGGCCAACGGCCAGTCCATATTGAAGCTGGCTGCTCATGAGAACCTGTTCCTTGAAGGTGATGATGCAGATTTCATCTATGAGGTTACCGAGGGGGTGATCGCGTGTCACAATTATTTGCCGGATGGGCGGCGTCAGGTCACATCTTTTTACCACCCGGGAGATGTAATCGGGCTGAGCCATGACGGTTTGCACCATAGCAACTGCAGCGCTACGGGATTTGCGCAGGTTCGCAGTATTCCGCGTAGTATGCTCATGCGCGAAATTCAGAATCGCCCGGAAATGGCGACAAAGCTGTTGTCGGTGGCGACTAATCAACTCGCCATGATGGAATCCCACTTTGTGCTGCTTGGGCGCAAATGTGCCATTGAAAAGGTGGCATCTTTCATTCTGGCGCTGGCCAGACGGCATGCCGGTAAAGATGCGCTGTCGACCTCGTTCAAGTTGCAGATGAACCGGACGGACATCGCCGATTATCTCGGCCTGACAATCGAAACCGTGAGCCGTTCACTGACCAAGCTCAGGGTTGCCGGTGTCGTTGAAATGCCTGAGACGTCAATGATGGTAATTCCGGACATGTTTGAACTTGAGCAATCTGCGGACCGCGACACCGGTAAATTCTGAGAACCTGTTTGGTAATGCTGCTGCCAGTGCGACCGGAGGTAGTGTGGGCGAGTATCGGAAATCAAGGGTGACTGTTGGTGCAGTGGAGGTTGGAGATGCCTCCCATGCCTGCCTCGGCGAATTGTTGGCAAGGCTGCCTGCTGTGCCGAACCTGTTCGTGTTGGTACCGGGTGACGTTGTTGCTGCAAGCGTCCACAATATTGTGCCGGCTGCGTTGGCCAAAACTGCGGACAAGCGGGTGCGCCTGGTCAATCAAAATCAATCAGAGGCTTCACTTGAGGCGAAACAGGCCCCTTGCGACGGGCGTTTGACGCCGGACCTGGTGAGGCATGTTGAAGCCTGGATGGATCGACGTTCATCCCGGGCAGTACAAGATCACCTTGATGCCGGCCAGTGCATCGTTTTTGTGCAGGTCAGTAATAGCGAAGAGGAAACCAGTGCCTACCGGATTGTTGGCCGGTATTGTGCCGGAGGTGTTCAATTGCACGATCTCCCCGTCTGACTTGCCGGGTTGGAAAGCGCCCCTGCCTGCATCAGTATAATGGGTTCGACTAAACCCATGTCGGTCCAATGGGTGTAGTGCTGTGCGTCGCCGCATTGTTACTCACAGACCCATCCGACTTCACTGACCGCAAGGACCGGGTGGCTGCTGCTTGATGCAGATCATGTTGCGGTTCGGGGGCAGGGCATACCCTGCCTGTAGTAACAACGCCCTTGAAAAAGAGACATATCCTTGATGGCAAGCGTATCACCACTGAAACCTTCGTTGCTTCGAGTTGAGACTGCCTCGCGACTGCTTGGTTTCAAGTCTACCAATGACCTCGAGCCGATTGACAGCCTGATTGGTCAGGAACGTGCGCTGGAAGCCATCCGGTTCGGCAGCTCCATAGACCATCCCGGATTCAATATGTTTGCGCTCGGGCCGCAGGGTACCGGCCGGCATACGGCAATCCTGTCATATCTGAAGACAAAGGCTGCCGCTGAACCTGCTCCTTATGACTGGGTTTACGTTCATAATTTTTCAACCGCTCACAAACCGCAGGCAATGCGCTTGCCGGCGGGCACAGCCCTGCGGTTTCGTGACGCCATGAAGGAGATGGTCGATGACCTGAGAGTGGCGGTGCCGGAGCTGTTTCAATCCGACGACTATCGCGAGAAACACCACGCCATCGATGCCGAGTTTGAAGAGCTGCAGGAACAGGCATTCGAAGGCTTGCGCAAGAAGGCAGAAGCTCATGACATTGCCATCTTGCGGACCCCCATGGGCTTCGGCCTGGTGCCGACATCGGATGGAAAGATCGTACCGCCTGAAGACTTCAATGCATTGCCCAGTGAACAGCGCGAAGCAATCGAAAGTCGAATTGCTGACCTGCAGGATGACCTGCAAGCGGTTCTTGAACGTCTGCCGGTATTGCAGAAGGAACATCGCGACCGGGTCAGGCACCTGAACGCCGAGCTTGCTGATACCGTGGTGGATACGTCGATCAAGGCGGTCAGCGCGAAGTTTGCCGGCAATGAAGGCATTCAGCAGCGTCTGTCGGAAGTTCGAAAGGACATTGTTGAACGTGCCGAAATGTTCCTGGAAAGACCGGATGGGGAAAACACCAGTGCGTTTCCGGAGGCATTTTCATCTCAGGGCCCTGATCCCAGGTTCAATCGCTATCTGGTCAACGTGATGGTCGCGAATGATGGTGATGGAGACCACAAGGGTGCACCGCTTGTTACCGAGGATCACCCGACACTTGCCAACGTTACAGGGCGGATAGAGCACGTCTCGCAGTTTGGCGCGCTGGTAACTGATTTCACCATGATCCGACCGGGTGCGTTGCATCTTGCCAATGGCGGTTACCTGGTGCTGGACGCACGCAAGGTGCTCAGCGAACTGTTCTGCTGGGAGGCATTGAAGCGGTCATTGCGCAGCGAAACCATCACAATTGCTTCAGCCGCAGAGCAACTCAGCCTGGTCACGACGGTGTCGCTGGAACCCGAGCCAATTCCACTCAAGTTGAAGGTTGTCCTGATCGGCGAGCGCATTCTTTATTATCTGCTCAACTCTCTGGACCCTGATTTTGCCGACCTGTTCAAGGTTGAGGTGGACTTTGACGAGGAACTTCCCAGAACAGAAGAGAATACCAGGTTATATGCGAGGCTGATTGCCACAATTGCCCGCAAGCACGGTCTGCGCCCGTTTAATGTCAGCGCAGTTGCGAGGGTAATCGACCAGGCTGTGCGATTTGCAGAGGATGCGGATCGGCTTTCCATCAAGGTTGGCCTGCTTGTCGATCTGCTCCGGGAGGCGGATTTCTGGACCCGGGATGCAAAACGTAAAACCATTACCGTTCGTGATGTCGAACGAGCGATTGCGCAACAGATTTACCGCTCGGACCGCATCCGTGAACGCAGCTACGAGGCGATTGAGCGCAACACGGTGCTGATCGACACCGACGGCGAAAATGTCGGTCAGATCAACGGCCTGTCCGTGATCGGACTGGGTAATTTCAGCTTTGGCCAACCGACCCGCATTACCGCGCGCACCCGCATGGGGGCAGGTCAGCTGGTTGATATAGAGCGTGAAACCAAGCTCGGCGGGCCGTTGCATTCAAAGGGCGTGCTTATTCTGTCCGGGTTTCTGTCGGCGACCTTTGCTCTTGAAATGCCCATGTCACTTTGGGCCAGCGTCGTCCTCGAGCAGTCCTATGGTGGTGTTGAAGGCGACAGCGCATCGTCCGCAGAACTCTATGCCATACTGTCAGCGCTCGCCGATGTCCCGCTCCGTCAGTCTCTGGCTGTAACAGGTTCGGTCAATCAGTTTGGCCAGGTGCAGGCGATTGGCGGCGTCAATGAAAAGATCGAAGGCTTCTTCGACATCTGCACTGCACGCGGCCTCACCGGCAGGCAGGGCGTGTTGATTCCGGCATCGAACACCAAGCACCTCATGCTTCGTCCAGACGTGGTCGCAGCGGCAAGGAAGCACAAGTTCAACATATACCCCGTGGAAACCATCAGCCAGGGCATCGAAGTGCTGACCGGTATCGCTGCCGGTGAGCGCGATCGTTCAGGGGAGTTTCCCGAAGCTTCAGTTTATGGCCGCGTTGAGGCGAAGTTGCGCGAGTATGCCATGACCAGAAAGGAGTTTGGCGCTGGCCAGGCGCAATTGAGGCAGCAGGATGACGATACATGAACAACTTGAACCGGGACCATGATGTCCGCCGGATTGTTGTCGGGCTCAGGTCAGCGTCCAATGTAGACCGCGCGATTGCTGCTGCAACAGTCCTTGCCAGTGTCACTGAAGCAACAATAGTCGGATTCTTCGTTCAGGAAGAGATCATGCTTGACCTGGCCGAATTCCCGTTCGCGCGGGTGCTGAATTTCGATCACCCTCAGCCCCGGAAGATTTCACGCCAGTCGATGCACGAGGCTTTTGCCCGTACCGCTGCCGTGTGCAAGCAGGCATTGTCGAGCCATGCCGGCAAGGCCCGGGTGAGTTGGTCGTTCAGCATCCGGCAAGGAGATTTCAATGCCACCGTTGAGGCGATAGCCGGGTCGGGCGACTATGTTGTCCTGCCGAGCGAAACACGCGGTATCGGCATCCAGGCCGTGATTGCTGCCCTGCGCATGATGCCCGCAAACATAGCGGGCGTGGTCGTGGCGGGGCTTGATGACGCGAGCCGATCCCCCGGCCCGGTCGTGGCAATCGATGACGGAGATGAAACAGGCGCCCGCACAGTCGCTCTGGCCGCGCGCCTGGCAACGGCACAGGGCAGGTCCCTGCATCTGTTTACGGTTGCCGCGACGGATGCTGATGCTGATCGCATCGAGGCTCGTGCCGCGACGTTGATCGGCAGCCGGCAGGTCACGGTAACGCATCGATACGCACCGGGGTTTCCACAACCGATTGCTGCAGGCATTGCTCACGTGGCGCCATCTTTCGTGGTTGGCGATCTCGACGGCGAACCGTTCAGAGACGACAGGGTTGCCACCTCCATATTGCGCGCTGCAAAAGCCCCGGTGCTCCTGTTGCGTAAAATCTAGGGCAGGACCCTGGAGCGGGGAACTCAACCGCTTAGCTGAAAAGTGCTCTATTGCGAGGCCTGGGCGATCTTGCGGCTGCTGGTCTGCTGTTTAAGGGCCGGAAACTCGTCCGGCGTCAGGGTTTCATGTTCAAGCAGTAGTTCAGCGCCTTTTTTCAGGTCTTTCTGCCGTTTTTTCAATGTTGCAATGGCTTTCTTATAGGCTTCATCGACCAGGTTCCTGACGGCTGTATCCACTTGTCTTGCCGTTGCTTCGGAATAATCGCGAGGTGAGGTCTGCAGCGCGCTATCGCCGAGATAGCTGGTGCGCTGTTCTTCCAGCACAACATGGCCGATATCCTTGGTCATGCCAAACCGCATGACAATCTGCCTCGCGATATCGGTGACCTTGACGAGGTCATCCGCGGCACCGGTAGATATTTCGCCAAAGGTAAGCTCTTCTGCAGCCCGGCCGGCCAGCAAGACAGCCATGCGGTTCTTCAATTCGTCGGTTGTAATCAGGAAACGGTCTTCGGTTGGCCGCTGCAACGTGTAACCGAGCGCGCCGATCGAGCGTGGAATGATCGAGACCTTGTGCACCGGATCGGAACCGGGAAGGGAAGCCGCGACCAGTGCGTGGCCCATCTCATGAAAGGCAACGCGTTCGCGTTCCGAAGCGTTCAACAGCCGGCTCTTTTTCTGCGAGCCGGCAACGATACGTTCCATCGCCTCGGTGAAGTCCTGCAGGGTGACCTTCTTGCCGCTCCGGCGGGTCGCGAAAATGGCAGCTTCGTTGACGAGATTGGCCAGGTCGGCGCCTGTGAAGCCTGGTGTGAGCGCGGCAATCTTGTCGGGGTCGGCATCCGGACCGGCCTTGATCTTGCGCATGTGAACCACAAGGATGGCGGCTCGGCCTATGCGATCAGGGCGGTCAACAATGACCTGGCGGTCAAACCTGCCCGCGCGAAGCAGGGCAGGGTCGAGGATTTCCGGCCGGTTGGTGGCTGCAAGCAGAACGATGCCGACGCGAGGATCAAAGCCGTCCAGTTCCGCCAGCAACTGGTTGAGGGTCTGTTCCTTCTCGTCGTGTCCGCCACCGAAGTTGCCCATAGAGCCACGTCTGCGGCCCAGGGCATCCAGTTCATCAATGAAAATGATGCAAGGAGCAGACTTTCGAGCCTGCTCGAACAGGTCCCTGACCCTGGCCGCCCCGACCCCGACAAACATCTCGACGAACTCGGACCCTGATATGGAGAAGAACGGCACGCCGGCTTCTCCGGCAACGGCACGGGCAAGCAATGTCTTGCCGGTGCCGGGCGGTCCGGTCAGCAGCACGCCTTTTGGAACGTGGGCGCCGAGTTTTCCATATTTATCCTGGTCCTTGAGGAACGATACAATCTCCTCAAGTTCCATCTTGGCTTCGTCAACGCCAGCCACATCCTTGAAGGTGACGCCGGTGTCTTTTTCCACATACACTTTTGCCTTGGATTTGCCGATGCTCAACATGCCGCCGAGACCCTGCCGCTCCGCGACCCGCCGGAACAGGAACATCCACAGGCCGAAGAAGAGTGCCATTGGCACCACCCACGAAAGCAGGGAGGTCAGGAAAGTGTTTTCCGTGGCACCGCTGTACTCGACATCGGAAGCATCAAGTTCGCGCGCGATGTCCGGATCTACCCGATGTGTCTGAAAGTATGTCTTGCCGTCTTTGGGTGTCTTGAATTTGCCCGCAATGCGGTTTTCGGACACCACAATGTCTGTGACCTCCTTGCCAGTCAGCAACTGCTGGTACTCGCTGTAGGGTATCTGGACGACATCACGTGAACCAAGCCATAACTGGATGGCGGTGATGGCCAGGAATGCAACCAGGAAATAGCTCAGATTGAATTGGTGTTTTTTATCCATGGGATGCTTCGGACGCTCCTGATTTCCAGTGCATGGCAGTTATCGGGTGACAGGCATGGCGGACCGAAACAAGAGCCGCTCCACGCAGGTAAATCGTCGTCACGTCATCTGGTTCCCGGATCAAGCGTCTTCAGGTAGGCAAGCAGATCGGCAACCGCGTTTTCCTCCATGAACCGGAGGGCCAGCATGCTCTGGCCGGGCACCCCGTTGATGATCTTGTGCGCAGCCCGGTTCGGCTTGTTGCGAGCCAACCAACCGAGGCTTTGACGCAATCCGGGACGCACCTCAAAGCCTGATGTTCCGTCTGGATCATGGCAGGACATGCACACACCCTCAAAAACATCACGTCCGCGACTGAGATGATCAGGTGACGCCACTTCGGATGGCTGAGAGGTCTTGGTGTCGTACTGCCCAACACTCAAGAACAGCAGCAGCAGGTCCATCGGCAGACCGCGTGTTGTCTGGATCGGGTGGTCGGGGTGGGCCCGGGTGAAAGCCTCATTCAGGTTGAACGGATCAGACCCCTGCAAATGGCGCAAACTTGTGAACTGTCTGCTTTGCTGCTCGCTGCCGGACGCCTTGTCGGCACCGTCATAGTCCCAACCATGGCATGACACGCAACGCCAGCTGTCGGTGTCACTGACCGTGATGTCCGACGGAAATGCCGGGTTGCGCCTTGTCGGCGAACGGGTGCCTGTGCCTGCCCAGAAATCATCGTAAAGCTTGCCGCCAAGCGATACGACAAAGGCGTCACCAAATTCATGCTCCTTACCGTCAAGCACCTCTTGTTCCTGCGTTACCTGAACGGCTGCGTTCGGTGTTTGCGGTAGTGGAACCGTGCATATGCCGATTGCGGCAGCGGCAAACACACCCGCTTTGACGAGGTATGAGTGTGCCCGCTGCCAACCAAAAAATTGAACCATCGACTTGGGTTTCATGGCCATCACTTTCGGTTGAAATTCTGTCGCTTTGGTGTTTCGACAGGAGCTGCTTTCCACGGGCTTACCCTGGCTCGAATACTGCGGCCCTGCCAAGGCACGATCCCGTAAGTGTTGCACCATCTTGCCGAGAATACACGGCGTTTCCCTTCAACCTTGAAACTGAACCTGAGGCAACGTCCCGATCGCCTCACAGGTCCGCCGGAGAATACGCCCGGTACCTGGAAGAATACACGGCAGTCATTGGTCAGTCGCGCTGAAGCCGTTTCGGTTGTACCCCTGAAGTTGCCCGACACCTTGTAGGTGCCAGGTACAGCCCAGCTGAAAATGCAGGTACGTGCCGCCTGAGCGTCATCAGGCACAAATCCGCTGAACAGAAATATCACCGCTATCATACTAACGAGTTTGTAGCAGTTCAGGACTCTTGCAGAACCATGGCTCATGTGCGCCTCCGATTGGTGGCGATTAAAACATCTCCGGGCAAGCTGTCGTATGATATCGATCAATGCGGCTGCCCGAAATTTCACGCCCTGGCGCAACGCGTTTTCCGCGCACCAAGAGGTCCACGCTATCGGAAGTTTGACCATTGGCTGCGTTAAGGGTCAGGGATGATAACGAGATCAGCGCACGAGATATAGCGCGAACAGCGACCCCACGTAAACCGTGAGCACGCACGCAGAATCAACTCCCATTCCAAAGACGCTGGGTTTGCGCCGAACAAGCAGGCCTACGACATATATCGCGGTAACCAGGATAGCGAAAACCAGGTTGATCATTTCGGTCTGGGTGGCCTTTGCCAGTATGGGACCCTCGCGATAAAGCGCGTCGGCAGGAAACAGCAAAACCAGCATGATCAGGTTGCTGCCAAAGATATTTGAAATGGCCATGGTATAGGCACCCAGCCTGGCAGCGGCTATTGTCGTGCTGAGTTCCGGCAAAGACGTCGAGGCAGCCAGAATTGTTGCGCCGATGAAACCCTTCCCGAGCCCGGTCTGCATGGCGATGGCTTCGGCGCTGTGGACCAGCAAAACGCCACAGATGAGAATGACAACAGCGGCTACGATACTGCGCAGTATCAACGTGTTCGTCGGCATGTCGGCGATCGAATTCTGCGTCAGTATCCGGGTCGGTTGTGTGTCTTCGTCCGGCAGATCGACGGGCACCCAGTCGCCTTCTGCGTCGTAACTGCGCAGAAGTTTTATACATAACCCGTAAGCCAGGGCCAGTACCGACGTGCCCAATCCTATCTGGAACCCGATTTTGACGTCGCCGGACAGGCAGAAGCCGAGCAGTATCGACAGCAATATGATCAACAAGGCCGCTTCAAGTGCGTGTATCGGTTTGCGCGGGTATTGAGTGAGCACGCCACGAACAATAAACAGATCGACCACGGCGAGTATGGCGGTCTGCATGGTGATGCCGCCAAACATGTTGCCGAGCACGAGAGACGCGTGGTTGTTTATGGCGGCTGTGAAAGTGGTCGCAATCTCGGGCAATTCAGTGACGGTAGCCAGAAACACCAGCCCCATCAGCGCTCTGCCCAGGTGTTTGCGATCTGCAATCACGTCAGCATACCGGGCCAGTGCACTGCCCGCCAGCCAGACACTTATCGAGCAGACGGCAAACAGCATCAGATTTGCCGGCAGGGGAGCGTTCGACCAAAACATCGGATCACGCAATGCTTGAGAGGACTATGAGGGCACAACTGAACACGAAGCCGGTCATCGGTACCCACATCGGCACAATGAAGGCACCATCGGGAGCGGGCTCTTTGCGCCATTTGATCAGCACCAGGGCCATATTGGTCAGGGCCCAGATAACCAGCACAATCTGTGACGTCATCTCGGCAAGCCGTTCCAGGTTGAACCCCAGTGCCAGAACAAGCGTTGCAGCAACAACTGCAATGGTCGCTATAACGGGCGTATGGGTGAGCGCGTTCACGCGGGCGAACAGCTTCGGCATGGTGCCTTGTCCGGCCATTCCGTAAATCACCCGGGATGCCATGATCATTTGCACCAGAATCGTGTTGGCGGTGGCAAATATGGCAACGCCGCTGATCATGACGGGTGATGAGCCTGTCAGTCGTCCATAGACCAGGCTCAACGGCGCTTGCGACCTGGCGAGTTCTGCCGGGGCAACCGACAGGACGGCAACCATTGTCACCAGCGTGTAGAGGATAGTGGTGAGGGCAAGCGTGATAATGATGGCCCATGGCATTGTGATGCGCGGTCGCTTGGTTTCCTCTGCCACATTGACCATGTCCTCGAAGCCGATGAAGGCGAAAACGGCCAGCAAGCCGGCATTGGCGATGCCAAGCCAGATGCCCAGGTCCGCGATTGGCGGAAATGTCTCCGGGATCCGCAGGAGGAGGTCACCTTCGTGGGCAAATCCGGCATAGATCAGGACGATCAGACCGCCTGCCTCGATGATCGTGAACAGGGCTGCAAGCAGCACCGATTCAATGATGCCCCAGGCAGCGACCAGCCCCATGGACACAATCACGCCCGTCAACAACACGGAAGGCGGCAGATCGACAAAGGTGCGGATGTAACCGGCGCATCCAATGGCAATGGCCGCTGACGCGACCACACCTGACACGATGACCAGCCATCCGACGAAGAGTGACATTGCGCGCGAACCGAAGCCGGCGTTTACGTAGGCAGCCTCGCCTGCGCTCACCGGATAGCGACTGGCCAGTTCGCCATAGCTGATGGCGGTAGGAGCAAGGCCGATAGTCGCGACAATGAAGGCCATCGGCGCGTAAATGCCGGCGCGTCCCGCTGCAGCGCCCACCAATACGTAGATGCCGGCCCCGATGGTTGTACCAAGCCCGTAAAGCACGAGTAGCGGAAGGTTCAGTGACCTCTTCAGCCCGGGTTTCCCGGCTTCCGGAGCATCTTGCGTGGCGATTGTCATCTAGCGAGCCTATCTGCCCGCAATTGTTCTGTATTGATAAAGATCAACGGCAATGACCAGACGACTTCATCATCATGAGTTGGCGCGAGGCTGCTTGTTGGCTCAGCGCTGTGAGATCGAGACGCCGTCAGAGACCTTGTCGCTCGGAAACATCACGACCTCATCATCCTGCATGACCCCCTCAATTGCCTCGGCATGGCTCAGGGAAAACTTGCCCAGCTTGACAGTGGTCGATTTGGCCCTGCCGTCACGGGCCGTGTAAACCGCCCAGTCCGGGCCGCGCCGGAACAAGGCCCCAAGCGGTATTCGCAGCACATCTTCGCGGTCGGATTTGATGATGCGCACGGTGACCTTGAAGGCGTGGCCCAGACCGTGCCATTGCTGCGGCGGCGAGATGAAATCCAGCACAACATTTACGCGTTGCTCTTCAATGCCAAGTGCCGAAACCTTAGTGAAACCTGCCGGATCTATGCGCCTGACGCTGGCTTGCAGAACATCTTCTCCTCCCCAGTCTTCAATGCGCGCCAGTGTACCTGCGGAAATTCCAACAGCATCGGAAGACAGCAGGTCCACAACAATTTCCAGATCGTGTGGATCACCTGTTTCCATCAAGGTGGTTCCAGCCTGCACGACCTGCTCACTTTCGGTCAGCACTTTCAGGACCACACCGCTGGACGGCGCCGTGATCTCGACACAGCATTGATCCTCGGGACCTTGCGACTGCATCTGGTTTGGCTCGAGTTCGCGCATGCGCGCTGACTCAAACTCGCGGCGGCGCAGTTCCAGGCCGGCTTCCGCCTTGCGTACCTCGGCTTGCTTGACGCTCACATTGAGTTCTGCTTCTTCGAGTGCTTTTCCCGAGATCACGCCTTTTTCCGCCAAAATATGCGCGCGGGAAAAATCGCTTCGTGCGAACTTGAGATCTGACCCGGCCTGTTTGACCTGAGCTTCGGCAAGCTGGACAGCAGCACTGGCCGCCTTTGTAGTGGCAGACATCTCCAGCCTGGAGCGCATGTCGCGGATGGGCGGGTCAACCGGGCGAACCCGGGCTATGCGCTGGCCGGCGAGAACACTGTCTCCCACCTGAATGTCCACTCTTTCGAGCTTTCCGGTAATGGGCGCCGATATCCGGTAAATTTCCTTGACCTGCGTTTCGCCTTCCTCGTCGACAGTCACTTCAAGCCTGCCGCGATCAACCGACGCCAGATCAACCGCAACAGGTTGTGGGGCGAAAAACAGATATCCCAGGCCCGCGACGCCAAGAACGATCAGTGCGAGTACGGCACCTTTCAGATTGCTAAGCATCGATTCACTCCCTCGTCTTTAAAACGCGTATCAGATCCAGCCGGTAAACCCGGCTCACCACGATCAGTCCGGAGACGATGGCAGCAAGCATGACGACGAGGCTGGACCAGCCAAAAGCCGACCGCTCGATGACATAGGGCACCCGGAACAGATCGCTCTGGAAACCCTGTATCACCAACCACGAGAAGCCGCTGCCAAGAGCCCATCCCAGCGGTTGTGCAAGCACCATGGCCACGCCGAGTTCAACGACCAGTACCTGTGCCACTTCGCGCTGGGTAAAACCCAGAACGCGCAGACTGGCCAGTTCCCGTGCCCGTTCGGACAACTGGATGCGCGCACTGTTGTATACAACACCAAATGCAATGATCACCGCCAGCACTACGTAGACCGTGGTCATGGTGGTTATGTTCTGCTCTATCGTGTTCCTGAACTGCTGCAACGATGCAGACTGTATGGCAATAGAGGCTGCCATCGGTGTCTGCTTGATGGCCCGATAGAGGTTCTGCAGTTGACCACTGTCCAGTTCCACGTAGGCGCCTGAGCGACGCGGCCCTATACGGGACAAGGCATCCATATGGGCCAGGTCCATGTACGCAGTCAGCCCTATGTACGCCTGAATGATCTGCACCACCGGCACCTCGACCACGCTATTGCCTTCCTCAAGCAACTTGAGCCGCACGATGTCACCGCTGCGCACACGAAGTTTGCTGGCAAGCCGTTCCGACAGCACGAGGCCTTGTTCAGGCAAGTTCACGGGCACCAGGTCAAGGTCCATGATCCTGCTGAGCCGGGGCGCCTGGCCCTTGCCGATGATGGCAACCCGCTCCTTCAGGGAGCCATGTTCCATTTCAACCGCCATAGTTCGAAACGGTTCGACATACAGTACCCCCGGCAAGGCGCTGACATCGTGCATTACGCGCGGCGGCAGCGGGTTTGCAAAGGCAATTGTTGCGTCCTGACGTTCTGTTCGAAAGAACACGGTATCGATCATGAAGTTGACTGACCCAAACGAAAACAGGGCGGTAATCAGAAGGGCTACGGCCATGGAGGTGCCGAACACCGTAAAGCCGGTTCGCAGGGGCCATCTGGTCATGTGTCGAAAGGCCATGATGGTCAGTTGCGAAAATATCTTGCCGCCAATACGACTGAAAAGGCCGGCTTTGGCATAGCGCGTCGGCGGGGCAGGTTGCATGGCGGTAGCCGGCGGCAGCGAAGCCGCGCCGTGAACTGCTTTCAGGGCACCGGCGACAGCAGCGGCGATGCTCAATCCTGCGGCCAGCGCATAAACATCCGGATTGCGTTTGAAGATAAGGAATGGAAAGTGAAAAAAGCTGGCATAAATTCGGGTCATGCCATCTCCCAGCCAGGTGCCGGCACCAAAACCGATCACTATTCCAATCATGGCAATGGCCACCACCAGCTTCACATAGTGCGCGGCAATATTGTAACTGGAATAACCCAACGCCTTGAGCAGACCGATCTGCTCCCGTTCCAGGGTGATCAGGCGTGACAGGATCATATTGATCAGGAACGCGGAGACCAGCAGGAATATGGGCGGGATGACGCGCGCCATTGCCTGCAACTGGTTCAGTTCACTGTCGAGGAAGGCGTGCGATGTCTGGTCTTCACGCGCATAGGCGCTGGTGCCGCCATAAGGCTGCAGCAACTGGTCCAGTCCACTGATGGTTTGTGCGGGCCTGCTTCCCGGCAACAAGGCAAGCGACACGGAGTTAAACGCACCATCAAGATCGGACACGCCCGCGAGGGTCTTTTCGCGCATCCAGATGATCCCGAAGCGACGATCATCCGGCACGAGGTCCCCGGGGCCGAGCGCATAGATGAACTCCGGTGACAGGGCGATGCCGGAGACAGAGAATGTTATTCTCCTGCCATTGGCAATGCCACTGAAACGCGACCCGGGTATGAAGCCGTTGGCTTTTGCAAAGGCTTCGGAGATGAGAGCTTCATTCTTGCGGTCAGGATCGGGCAGGCGCCCCGATCGGATATAGGGCCGGTTCAGCCGCGGCAGTGCATGATCTGGAATTGACAGTAAAAGTCCCGATGCCGGCTCTACCAGGCCCGGTATGTCAATCAGCACGTTTTCCGTGATGCGCGCCTCAACACTAAGCACACCAGGCAGCTTTCTGATTTGCGACGTGAGGGTTTTGGGTGCGCGGGTGGCAGTTGCAAATACGCTGGCAAAGTTGTGCCGGTCATAATAGGCAGCGCGGGTGCCCTCCAGCGACCGGTATGATCCGATTGCCAGTATTAGGGTTGCCACTCCGCACGCCAGAACCAGCGCGACCGCCAGCCCCTGTGCCCACAGACGTTTCAGATCCCGGAGCAGTTTTTTGTCGAGAGCGCGCATCTGGTGTTTTTACCAATCCAGCTCGGCAGCGGTGAGGCGGGTGGTGTTTTCCTCGTCACGCACGATTGCCCCATCAGCAAAGTAGAACACCCGGTGGGCCAACTGTCGAATGACGGCATTGTGGGTGATGATCGCGGTGGTTGTGCCCAGCCTGGTGTTGATGTCGATGAGCGCATCGAGCACCAGGCGTCCGGTTGTTGAATCCAGCGCACCGGTCGGCTCGTCGCAAAGCAGGACACGGGGGTTTTTGGCAATGGCCCTGGCTATCGCCACGCGCTGCTGTTCGCCGCCAGACAACTGCGCGGGAAAGTGATTGATCCGCTCACCCAGCCCCACGATGTCAAGTGCATCCTCCGGCTTCATCGGATCGGTCGAGATCTCGGTCACCAGGGCAACATTCTCACGTGCGGTGAGGCTCGGAATCAGATTGTAGAACTGGAAAACGAAACCGACATTCTTGCGCCGGAAGTCGGTCAACTCGCTTTCGCTGGCCTGGGTAATGTCCATGCCGTCAAACAACACCTGTCCGGATGTTGCCTTGTCGAGGCCTCCCAGGATGTTCAGGAATGTCGACTTGCCACTCCCAGACGGCCCCAGCATCACGCTGATCTCGCCTTCATAGAGCCGGGCACTGGCACCGCGAAGCGCATGCACCGCGACGTCACCGGTGCGATAGACCTTGGTGATCTCGCGAATGTCGAATACGGCTTTTGCGTCCATGGGTCTCGATACCTGACGCAGGATTATTCAGTTGCGAGGGGCTGGCCAGATGTCGCGCAGGCTCTTGCGCAATGAATTGCGGACATCGTTGATCTCTCCTGCCGAGATGCGAGTATTGAGGAAACTGAAGATGATGCCAATGGCCTCTTCCGGGTTGTCAAGCTGATCGCCTGTGAAAGCCTCGCACACCCGCGCAATGAAGTCAGGTTTTTCGCGTAATGCGACCGGTGTTCCGGACGGATCCCAGCCTTCAAAATAGACACCGCGAATGAACAGCGGCAGTTGGGCAGCCAGTTGGGCGGCTTCGTCAACACCGAGCATGTCACGAATGGCCTGCAGTGTCTCGCGCAACAGCCGGAACGAGCGATTGGAATCTTCCCAGCTCACCATCTCGTCGATCTGGTGAACCCACTCATTGGTGATCTGTATGGTGTGGTCAATGGTACGGCGATAGGCTTGCGTCATGGTATGGCTCCCCTCACGGATTTTGGCCGACGGCGTCGTTTATGATTGCGTCAAGCAGACCGTGTACCTTGGCTTGCGCGGCTTGCGAGGCTGCCGAAGAGGACAGGCTGATCTGCCTGTATCCGACCGATATCCTGCCCGCGTCGGCTTTTGTTTCGTACGCAAACACAAGATACGGGCACATGGCGATGTTCTGCGCATCCGCTTCCACGGCTTCGTGTGTGAGAGCAGACGAGCAGAACTGCATGTAACGGGCATTGAGATAGGGTGCCACGCCGCTTGAACTGCCTGAACTCTTGGCGGCTTCTGCGGTTCGCTCAAGCATCTTGTCGACATGGCCGACATAATCGATGACAAGTCCGCGATTGATCACCACATCCTGCAAATCCCCGAATACCTCATCAAAGTCACCGCTGACGGTTTTGATGGTGTCGCTCGGCTCGCTGGCTGATACGATTACCGGCGCAGCGGACATTGCTGCGGCGAGAGTGATACTGGCGAGTGCTGCTTTGAGTTTCATTTCCGGTCTCCATGATTGTCATGTCGTAACCGGCAGTCTGCAGGCGCAATTCAATCTGGTCCATGATCGAGATCAACTGCTTGAAGACTCCTGACCCTAGAGCAATATCCATCCAGACGGATGGGTAAAATTGCTCTAACACTTTGGAAGCGAGCATCTTTATCCGGTCAGATGGTTCCATCTGATCGGATGATGCTC
>SWCD01004387.1_pt1 | contig 31511 bp, 46 predicted proteins | sample 4693011 | NCBI WGS metagenome assembly SWCD01 (sample SAMN10267278, study PRJNA491770) | bioreactor metagenome | isolation source: DHS bioreactor inoculated with marine | place: Japan: Omine Ridge, Nankai Trough | reverse complement strand
AAAAAAATGTTTCGAGTTGGTATTCGATCAATTTTATCCGAGTTGTTGAGACAGGGTCGCTTAGTTGTTAGCAATGATATATTACCTGCTACTTCTAAGACTAAGGAATTATCTGAGAAGCTGAAAAAAATTGAAGCTAAGCGAATTTTGATTGTTGTTGATAGTATTGATGAAAACCTAGCTTTAGCATCGAGAAATATTCCTTACGTAGAAGTGGTAGAGTCTTTGAATTTAAGCCCCGTTCTCCTGGTTTCGGCAGATAAAGTTATTGCTACACCAGTCGCATTGAAGCAGATAGAGGAGCGTTTGGCATGAGTGTAAATAAATACCAATTGGCAGGTGTGCTGCAAGCTCCAGTAATATCTGAGAAAAGCACTATTGCCGCTGAAAAAAATAAGAGATTTGTTTTTAAAGTGCAAAAAGTAGCAACAAAAAAACAAGTTAAAAATGCAGTAGAAATGATGTTTAACGTTGAAGTGGATTCGGTTCAAGTATTGAACGTTAAAGGTAAACAGAAAAGATTTGGCCGTTCATTAGGACAAAGATCCGATTGGAAAAAGGCTTATGTAAAGCTTAAGCCTGGACATGACATAGATTTTTCTGCTGCTTAATTTAGTTAAAGTAATAAAGATCAATAGGAAACGGTAGAAAGCATGGCGATTGTAAAGTCAAAACCGACGTCACCGGGTTCACGGTTTGTAGTGCGAATTAAGAATGATGAATTGCATAAAGGCAAACCATTTGCACCTTTACTAAGTAAAAACAGTAAAAGTGGCGGTCGTAATAACAAAGGGCGTATAACAACACGTCATGTAGGTGGTGGTCATAAACAGCACTACCGAATTATTGATTTTAAAAGGAATAAAACTGATATTCCTGCTGTTGTTGAGCGACTGGAGTATGATCCAAATAGAACGGCAAATATTGCTCTGGTGTTGTTTAAGGATGGAGAGCGTAGATACATCATTGCGCCTAAAGGCCTGGAGGTAGGACAGGAGATTCTTTCATCAGAAAATGCTGCTGTTAAGCCGGGCAACTGCATGCCTTTAAGAAATATACCAATGGGCACGACTGTACACTGTGTGGAATTAAAGCCTGGCAAAGGTGCTCAAGTAGCTAGAAGTGCTGGTGCATCGGTTCAGTTAGTTGCTAGAGATGGTATTCATGCAACCATAAGATTGCGTTCAGGTGAAATGCGTAAAGTTATGGCTGATTGCAAAGCTGTAATTGGTGAAGTATCAAACTCAGAACACAATTTGGCTTCTCTTGGAAAGGCAGGTGCCTCAAGATGGAGGGGGGTGCGTCCTACAGTTCGCGGTGTTGCTATGAACCCTGTGGATCACCCGCATGGTGGTGGTGAAGGTCGTACTTCTGGTGGTAGACATCCTGTATCTCCTTGGGGTATGCCGACTAAGGGATATAAAACGAGAAAAAACAAACGTACTGATAATATGATTGTCAGACGTCGTAAGCAGAAATAGAGAGGAATTAGCGTGCCGCGTTCAATTAAAAAAGGTCCTTTTATTGATCATCATCTACTTAAAAAAGTAGAAGATGCTGTAAGTAGCAATAACCGGAAACCGATTAAAACATGGTCAAGACGATCAATGATTATTCCAGATATGCTGGGCTTAACTATTGCAATCCATAATGGGCGGCTGCACATTCCAGTTCTTATTTCTGAGAATATGGTCGGGCATAAATTAGGTGAGTTTGCGCCAACTCGTACTTATAAAGGCCATGTGGCTGATAAGAAATCTAGGTAGGTTATGATGGAAATTTCAGCAAAATTAAGCAATGCCCCTCTATCCGCGCAAAAAGCTCGATTGGTGGGAGATCAAATTCGAGGTCTGCCGGTTGAGAAAGCGCTGAATACATTAAAATTCAGTTCAAAAAAAGGTGCGGTTATCTTTAAGAAGGTTTTGGAGTCCGCCATAGCTAATGCAGAGCATAACGAAAGCGCAGATATTGATGAATTAAGAGTGTCTACCGTTTATGTAAATGAAGGGGCGACCATGAAAAGATTTAAGGCAAGAGCTAAAGGACGTGCGAATCATATCCTTAAAAGAACCTGTCATATTACAGTTAAAGTCGCAGAATACGAGTAGGGGCTAAAAATGGGTCAAAAGGTACATCCAACAGGTATACGCCTTGGTATTGTTAAAGATTGGAATTCAAGATGGTATGCAAATAGTCAGGACTATTCTGTATTCCTTCATCAGGATTTAACAGTTCGGGAATATATTAAGAAAAAATTAGCTCATGCTTCTGTAAGTCGTATTCAAATCAATCGCCCTGCCAACAATGCACATATTACTGTTCATACGGCGCGCCCAGGCATTGTAATCGGTAAGAAAGGCGAAGATATTGATGTTTTGAGGCAAGAGGTTTCTCAGATGATGGGTATCCCTGTTCAGCTAAATGTTGAAGAGATTAGGAAGCCAGAATTAGATGCGCAATTAGTAGCAGAAAGTATTGCACAGCAATTAGAAAAGCGAATTATGTATCGTAGAGCAATGAAACGCGCAGTGACTAATACTATGCGTTTAGGTGCTGAAGGTATAAAAATTAATGTTGGTGGGCGCCTGAATGGTGCTGAAATTGCAAGAAGCGAATGGTATAGAGAAGGGCGTGTGCCATTACATACTTTAAGAGCTGATATTGATTATGCTACTGCGGAAGCAAATACTACCTATGGAATTATCGGCATTAAAGTGTGGATATTCAAGGGTGAAGTATTCGATATGGATGCGCATATTGCATCTATTAATTCAGAATCAAAAAAATAGTTGAAGGGATAGAAAAATGCTTCAACCTAAAAGAACAAAATTCCGTAAACAATTTAAAGGCAGAAATAACGGTACTGCCATGCGCGGGTCATCAGTAAGCTTTGGAGAATATGGCCTAAAGTCAACAAGTCGCGGTAGACTTACTGCCCGACAAATCGAGTCAGCACGTAGAACGATTACAAGGCATGTTAAACGTGGTGGTAAAATTTGGATTAGAATTTTTCCAGATAAACCAATTACGAAAAAACCTTTAGAAGTTCGTATGGGAAAAGGTAAAGGTAGTGTAGAATACTGGGTTGCTCAGATTAAACCAGGGACTATGCTTTATGAAATACAAGGTGTTTCTGAAGAACTGGCACGGGAAGCTTTTGCTTTAGCTGCAGCTAAGCTACCTCTAAAAACAACTTTTACTGTTCGGACGATAATGTAATGAAAGCAAGTGAATTACGCCAAAAGTCAAAAGACGAGTTAGGAGCCATGCTACTTGATCTGTCACGTGAACAATTTAACCTGAGAATGCAGAAAGGAACAGGTCAATTGTCAAAGCCTGATCAAGTGAAAAAGGTTAGACGTGAAGTGGCACGTATTCAAACTATATTAAATGAGATGGCGAGCGCATAAATATGAGCGAGAATGTAACTAAGTTGCGGACAATTAGCGGTCGTGTCGTCAGCAATAAAATGGATAAAACAATTACGGTTTTGGTTGAGCGGGTTGTGAAACATCCTGTTTATGGTAAGTATGTTAAACGTTCAACTAAGATGATGGCTCATGATGAACAAAATATTTGCCAGGAAGGTGATGTCGTGTCAATTACGTCATGCAGACCTATGTCTAAGAATAAAACTTTTAGATTAGTTGATGTCTTAGAAAGTGCTAACAGATAGATAGTGCATAAGCAATTTAATATACAGATAATCGGGAATTAATCATGATTCAGATGCAAACTAACCTTGACGTTGCCGATAACAGCGGCGCAAAAAGGGTCATGTGTATCAAAGTACTAGGGGGTTCGCATAGACGTTATGCTGGCATTGGTGACATCATCAAGGTTAGTATTAAGGATGCTATTCCTCGTGGAAGAGTAAAGAAGGGCGAGGTTTATAATGCCTTGGTCGTCAGAACACGTAAAGGTGTGCGTCGTCCGGATGGGTCGGTGATTCGATTCGATGGTAATGCGGCAGTTATTCTGAATAACAATTTGCAGCCATTAGGCACCCGTATTTTTGGCCCTGTAACACGCGAGCTACGCGGTGAGAAATTTATGAAAATTATTTCTCTAGCTCCTGAAGTTTTATAAGATAGGGTTCAAAAATGCAAAAAATTAGACAAGGTGACGATGTTATTGTTCGTACTGGTAAGGATAAAGGTAAGAGCGGTAGAGTAGTTAAGGTTTTAAAAAATAATAAGATTTTGGTTGAAGGAATCAATCAAGTCAAAAAAAATCAAAGACCTAATCCAAATGCAGGCATTTCAGGAGGAATTATAGTCAAGGATATGCCAATCAATATTTCCAATGTTGGACTATATAATCCTGAAACCAAAAAAGCAGATCGTGTCGGCTTTAAGTTTCTAGAAGATGGAAAGAAAGTCAGATATTTTAAGTCAACTAATGAAATTGTTGATGCGTAAGGTGTAGATAAAAATCATGGCTAGACTAGAAACCGAATATAAAGAAAAAATCCTTCCTGCATTAGTAGAGCAGTTTAGTTACAAATCTGTGATGCAAGCGCCTCGTATTACTAAAATAACGCTCAATATGGGGGTTGGAGGTGCTGTCGCAGATAAAAAGGTTCTGCAATCAGCTATTAGCGATATGGAAAAGATCTCCGGTCAAAAACCAGTTGTCACCTTGGCAAGAAAATCAATTGCTGGTTTCAAAATTCGTGATGATATGCCTATCGGTTGTAAAGTGACTTTACGTAGCGACAGAATGTACGAATTTTTAGATCGTTTAATCGCTATATCTATACCTCGGATTCGTGATTTTCGGGGATTAAGCCCTAAAAGCTTTGATGGGCGTGGTAATTATTCAATGGGTGTCAAAGAGCAAATCATTTTCCCTGAAATTGATTATGATAAAATTGATGCTATACGCGGTATGGATATTACTATCACAACAACAGCACAAACAAATGAAGAAGGTTTGGCTTTGTTAAAGCTTTTTAACTTTCCATTTAAGAACTAAAGGGCGATTTTTAACATGGCAAAAAAATCAATGATTGCGCGCGAAGACAAGCGTAAGAAATTAGTACAGAAATATGATGCGAAACGTAAATCTTTGAAGGAAATTATCAGAGATCCAAATGCTTCATATGAAGAAAAAGAGTCAGCTCATTTACAACTTCAAAAATTACCGAGAGATTCCAGCGTAACAAGAATACGTAACCGTTGCAATTTAACTGGGCGGCCACATGGGTATTATCGCAAATTTGGCCTTAGCCGGAATAAATTAAGAGAAGCAACTATGCGCGGCGACGTGCCAGGCTTAGTAAAGGCGAGTTGGTAGTATCTGTTAGTCAAGTTTGGAGAAATAGAAAATGAGTATGACAGACCCAGTAGCAGATATGTTGACCCGCATTAGAAACGGTCAATCTGCCGGAAAAAAAACCGTTAAACAACCTTCGTCAAAATTAAAAGTATCAATTGCAAAAGTACTGAAAGAGGAAGGTTATATTACAGATTTCAGCACCGAAACAAACGGTAGTCATACAGAAATGACTATTGAGTTGAAATATTATAGAGGCGCACCTGTAATTGAAAGTTTAAAAAGAATTAGTAAACCTGGTTTACGCATTTATAAATCTAAAGATGAATTGCCGAAAGTTCTTGGCGGGCTAGGTATTGCTATTGTTTCAACATCAAATGGTGTTATGACAGATAGAGCTGCTCGCGCAATTGGACATGGCGGCGAAGTTATTTGCACTGTTTGTTAATTGTAGGCCAGTTTATGTCAAGAATAGCTAAAGCTCCAGTTACTATCCCTAGCGGTGTCGATATAAAGCTAGATGGTAATAATATGACTGTAAAAGGAAGTAAAGGTCAGTTATCGTTCGATTTTAACCCTGCAATAAGCATAGATATTGCAGACAATGTTATTCAAATGCGATGGAATAAAGACAATAAAATAGCTACTGCTCAAGCTGGAACTGCAAGAGCGATTGTAAGCAACATGGTTGCAGGTGTCTCTGCTGGATTTGAAAAGAAGCTGACATTGATTGGTGTGGGTTATCGAGCACAAGCAAAAGGAAATGTTCTTAATCTTGCACTTGGGTTTTCCCATCCAGTCGATTTTGAAGTTCCCCAAGGGATAACAGTTGAAACACCTAGTCAAACTGAAATAATAGTCAAAGGAAGCGATAAGCAACAAGTTGGCCAGGTAGCTGCAAAAATCAGGGCGTATCGCCCTCCCGAGCCTTATAAAGGCAAAGGAGTCAGGTATGCTGAAGAGCATGTTGTAAGAAAAGAAGCTAAGAAGAAGTAAGGTAACGTGATGGAAAAGAAACAATCTCGTTTAAGGCGCGCATTGAAATTGCGTAGCAAGATTAAGAAATTAAATACAACCCGTTTATCTATTCATAAAACTTCACAGCACATATATGCTCAAGTTATAAGTGGAGATGGAACGACTACATTGGCTAGTGCTTCGACTATTCAATCAGAAATTAGGTCAACTCTAAAGAATACAGGCAATATTGAAGCGGCAACTGAAGTAGGAAAATATATTGCTCAGAAAGCTATTGCAGCTGGAATCACAGAAGTTGCTTTTGATCGTTCTGGATTTAAATACCATGGTCGCGTTAAGGCATTAGCTGATGCTGCACGTGAAGCCGGTTTGAAGTTTTAGGAGTATAGAATGGCTACAGCACCTTCTCAAGGTAGTACAGACGGATTGCAAGAAAAACTAGTTTCTGTAAGACGTGTTGCAAAAGTGGTAAAAGGCGGTAGAGTTTTTGGTTTCACTGCGCTAACTGTTGTTGGTGATGGTGAAGGTCGTGTAGGTTATGGCGTCAGTAAGGCGCGCGAAGTGCCTATAGCGATACAAAAGTCTCTTGAACAAGCGCGAAAAAACATGCGTAAGGTTTCATTGAAAGGGGATACCTTACAGTATCCAATTATGTCTTCGACTGGGGCGGCAAAAGTTTATATGCAGCCGGCATCTGAGGGTACTGGTATTATTGCGGGTGGCGCAATGAGGGCAGTGTTTGAAGTGGTCGGTGTGCATAATGTATTGGCAAAATGTATTGGCACTAATAATCCTATCAATGTCGTTAGAGCTACAATTGATGGGCTTACAGGAATGCATAATGCTAACCAAATAGCTGCAAAGCGTGGCTTATCAGTAGAACAAATTATTGGGTAGTTGCTATGGCTGGTACTAAGTTAAGTGTTACGATGATAAAAAGCAAATTTGGGCGTTTACCACGTCATCAGGCCTGTTTAAAAGGTTTGGGTTTGCGTAAAATTAACCAAACGGTTGAAGTGCTTAATACAGCCGAAAATCGCGGTATGATAAATAAAGTATCATACATGCTAAAAGTCGAGGAACTGTAATGTTTTTAAATACCATCCATGCAAGTGAAGGATCACGAAAGAAATCTAAACGAGTGGGTCGTGGAATTGGCAGTACGCTCGGAAAAACTTGTGGAAGAGGCCATAAAGGGCAAAAAGCGCGTAGTGGTGGTTTTCATAAAGTAGGTTTTGAAGGCGGTCAGATGCCATTGCAGCGCCGTTTACCTAAAGTTGGATTTACTTCTAGAATCAACAAGTTTTCTGCAGAGGTTCGTTTGGGCGAATTAAATTCCTTAGATGCTGATGTGGTTGATTTAAAATTGTTAATTGATGCGAACATAGTACCTGCTTTTACCAAAACCGCGAAAGTAATCAAATCCGGTGAAGTAAAAAAAGCGATTACCATCAAAGGTATTAAGGTGACTGGCGGCGCTAAGGAATCTATTGAAGCTGCTGGCGGCAAAGTAGAGGTTTAAGTGAGTACTTCAAGAGCTCAAATGGCTAACAAAGTTGGTGGATTTTCAGAACTGAAAGCAAGACTTCTTTTTGTTCTGGGGGCTTTTTTTGTTTACAGAGTTGGGGCTCATATCCCGGTTCCCGGGATAGATCCTAAGGCTTTAGCTGTTATGTTTGAACAGCAAAGTGGCTCGATTCTGGATATGTTTAACATGTTTTCCGGTGGCGCATTAATGCGCCTAAGCCTTTTTGCTCTTGGAATAATGCCCTACATCTCGGCGTCAATTATTATGCAATTGATGACTGTTGTCATACCTGCCATGGAGCAGATAAAAAAAGAAGGTGAGTCTGGTAGGCGTAAAATATCTCAATATACCAGATATGGAACAGTTGTTTTAGCAACTTTCCAAGCGATAGGGATATCGTTGGCGTTACAAAATCAATCTGCTGGGGGGCTTTCTGTTGTCTTGAATCCCGGTGTTGGTTTCATCTTGATTACGACAGTTACGTTGGTCACTGGAACTATTTTCTTGATGTGGTTAGGTGAACAAGTCACTGAGCGTGGAATTGGCAATGGCATTTCCCTTATCATTTTTGCGGGTATCGTTTCCGGTTTACCCAAGGCAATTGGTGGTACATTAGAATTAGCTAGAACGGGTGAAATGAATGGTGCATTCATTATTCTATTGTTCCTGTTGTCAATTTCTGTAACGGCGCTTGTTGTTTTTGTAGAAAGAGGTCAGAGAAGGATTCTCATTAATTATCCAAAGAGACAACAAGGACGAAAAATGTATGGCGGACAAAGTAGCTTTTTACCTTTGAAGCTCAATATGGCGGGTGTTATACCTCCTATTTTTGCATCTAGCATTATTTTATTTCCTGCAACTATAGCTGGATGGTTTGGTAATACGGACGGATTTGCATGGCTTCAGGATATTGCGACAATGTTGTCTCCTGGTCAACCTATTTATGTCATGCTTTATGCGGCCGCTATCATATTTTTCTGTTTCTTTTATACTGCGTTAGTGTTTAACTCTAAAGAAACAGCTGAGAATTTAAAAAAATCTGGAGCGTTTCTTCCTGGTATAAGGCCTGGTTTGCAGACTAGTTCATATATCGATAAGGTTATGACTAGATTAACTTTAATCGGAGCTTTTTACATTACGTTAGTATGTTTATTGCCCGAGTTTTTAATAGTCTATTGGAATGTTCCATTTTATTTCGGTGGGACGTCGCTTTTGATTATAGTTGTGGTTGTGATGGATTTTATTTCACAAATGCAAACGCATATAATGTCGCAACAATATGAAGGCTTGATGAAAAAAGCCAATCTGAAAAAATAATTTATTGTATTTATATACAAAAGCAACTTAGGAGTTAGCTGTGAAGGTTCGAGCTTCTGTAAAAACAATTTGTAGAAAATGTAAAGTAGTAAAAAGAAACGGTGTTGTTAGGGTTATCTGCGTAGACGGTAGACATAAACAGCGCCAAGGCTAAAATTTGTTGCGCTATAATTACTGTGATGCTATAATTCGGCGCTTAACTTTAGAGTAATACTCAGGGGAGTATCTAGATGGCACGTATTGCCGGGATAAATGTACCAGATCATAAACATGCGGTAATCGCTTTAACTTCAATTTATGGTATTGGTCGTCAAACAGCAAGTGAAATTTGTGTTGAGGTGGGTATAGCACCTTCCATAAAAATAAAAGAACTGAATGAAGAGCAATTAGAAGCTATTCGTAGTGTGGTTTCAAAGATGACAGTGGAAGGTGATCTGCGTCGTGAAGTTTCTATGAATATCAAACGTTTGATGGATCTGGGTTGCTATCGCGGGATAAGACATCGCAGAGGTTTGCCTTTAAGAGGGCAGAGAACGAGAACAAATGCTCGTACTCGTAAAGGTCCGCGTAAACCTATTAGAAAATAAGATATTCCTGTAAGAGGTTCTAAATAATGGCTAGTCCAAATCGTTCCAGAAAACGTATAAAAAAAGAAGTGGCAGATGGTATTGCTCATGTTCATGCTTCTTTCAACAACACAATCATAACTATCACTGATAGAAAAGGCAATGCGCTGTCTTGGGCTACTTCAGGTGGATCTGGATTTCGCGGTTCAAGAAAAAGTACTCCATTTGCAGCCCAGGTTGCAGCTGAGAAAGCTGGGGTTGTCGCTCAGGAATTCGGTATGAAAAATCTTGATGTTATGATCAAAGGTCCTGGCCCTGGTCGTGAATCTGCGGTTCGTTCACTGAATAATCTGGGATTTAAAATTAACAATATTGTAGATGTGACGCCAATTCCTCATAACGGATGCCGTCCCCCTAAGAAACGCCGCGTATAAGAATCTGGAGTAGTTATTATGGCAAGATATCTTGGACCTACTTGTAAATTGAGTCGAAGAGAAGGTACTGATCTGTTTTTGAAAAGCAGAGGAAAGTCCCTGGAAAATAAATGTAAGTTAGATCAGCGGCCTGGTCAACACGGTACGAAGCGTACAAGAAGCTCTGATTATGCCCTTCAGTTGAGGGCAAAGCAGCGTTTACGTAGGATTTATGGGATTTTGGAAAAACAATTCCGTAACTATTATAAGTCTGCTGATATGAAAAAAGGTGCAACAGGTGAAAACCTGCTGAATCTGTTGGAATCAAGGCTGGATAATGTTGTTTATCGTATGGGGTTCGCTTCTACCAGAGCCGAAGCTCGTCAGTTAGTTTGCCATAAATCAATTTTGGTTAATGATGTGCTGATAAATGTGCCTTCTTATCAAGTAAGTGCTGGTGATGTACTTAAGGTAAGAGAAAAGGCAAAAAAACAGCAAAGAATTATTGATGCATTAACCATATCTGAGCAATATGGTTTTCCTTCTTGGGTTGAAGTTGATCCAAAAACTATGTCTGGTACATTTAATTCATTGCCTGATCGTATAGATTTAGGTAGTGACATTAATGAACAGTTAGTTGTAGAACTTTACTCTAAATAATTGCAGTTCTGAGGAATATAAATGCAGAATTCTATTTCTGGCTTATTGAAGCCTCGATTAGTTGAGGTTGTAAGTAAAACACCTAACCATTCAAGAATTGTTATTGAACCGTTGGAGCGTGGTTTCGGGCATTCCCTTGGTAATGCTCTAAGGCGCGTATTGTTGTCAACAATTCCAGGCTGCGCAGTTACGGATGTGGAAATTGAAGGTGTTCTTCATGAGTACACAACCATAGAAGGTGTTCAAGAAGATGTAATTGATATTCTGCTAAACCTCAAGAAGTTAGCAGTTGTGCTTCATTCAAAAGATGAGGTTGAGCTGACTCTTACCAAAACTGGTGCGGGTTGTGTCACAGCGGCGGATATTAATGTTCCTCATGATGTTGAAATTATAAATCCTGAATTAGTAATCGCTAACTTGACTCAGGCCGGCGTATTGAATATGAAGATCAGAGTGCGCAGAGGGAGAGGCTATGAGCCCGTTAGTGTGCGTAAATCAATTTCTGACCATAGTTCCGTTGTAGGTGCTCTTCAGCTTGATGCTTCATATAGTCCGATTGTTAAGGTGGCTTACCATGTTGAAAGTACGCGTGTAGAGCAGCGGACTAACCTAGACAAACTAATTATTGAGCTGGAAACAAATGGAACTGTAGATCCAGAAGAAACGATCAAACTCGCTGCAACTATACTCCATGATCAATTATCTGTTTTTGTTGATTTTGAAAAGGTAAATGATCAGCTTGCAGAAGAACCTGTAGAAATCGAAGAAATTTTTGACCCCGTTCTTCTTCGTCCTGTAGATGATCTTGAGTTGACAGTGCGCTCTGCTAATTGCTTAAAAGCTGAGAATATTTTTTATATTGGAGATTTAATTCAACGAACAGAGGTAGAATTATTAAAAACTCCTAATCTTGGCAAAAAATCCTTAACAGAAATAAAAGACATTCTTGCCTTAAAAGGGTTATCTCTGGGTATGCGTTTGGAGAATTGGCCCCCTGAAAACCTGGCAGATCAAAACCACGCAGTAAATTAACTAACTTTAGGTCTTCTTACAATGAGACATCGTAAATCCGGTAGAAAATTCAATATTAATAGCAGCCATCGCAAGGCGCTATTCAGTAATATGGCTAGTTCATTATTTAAGCATGAACTGATCAAAACTACTTTACCCAAAGCTAAGGAATTAAGAAGTTTTGCTGAACCTTTGATTACTTTATCGAAAGTAGATAATGTAGCAAAAAGGCGTCTCGCATTTTCTAGATTGCGCGATCGTGAAGTTGTAACTAAGCTATTTAATGAACTTGGACCTCGTTATCAAAACAGAGCTGGCGGCTATCTGCGTATTATGAAATGTGGATTTAGACCTGGCGATAATGCGCCAATGGCATATGTTGAGCTTGTTGATAGATCTGAAATCAACACAATAGATGAGTAAGACTATTTTGAGACATAAAAAAAGCCGGGTCAACCCGGCTTTTTTTATGTCTCAAAATAAAGTTATTTTTCTAGCAAATCAATTTTACCTGTTTTGCCATTCCATTCCTCGGCATCGGGTAAGGGGGATTTTACTTCGGTAATAACAGGCCATTGCTTGGACAGTTCGGCATTCAACTGAATGAACATCTCTTGCTCTGCCGGTAACTCATCTTCGGCAAAAATTGCATTCGCGGGGCATTCCGGCTCACATAATGTGCAGTCGATGCACTCATCTGGATCTATTACAAGAAAATTAGGGCCTTCACGAAAGCAATCTACAGGGCATACATCGACACAATCAGTAAATTTACATTTGATACAGTTTTCTGTGACTACAAAAGTCATAATTATTACCAGGAAAGTTGTAGGGAAAATTTATATTTAATTAATACCCATCTTAGCAGAAAGTGATGGCTGATAAAATACCGATATATGATAGAGATGCGATTAATTAAATTTAGCAAGATCATTATCAATTTCGGCTACTATAGCAGCCAATCGTGACTTGAAACCAACTACTATTGAAAAAATTGAGTTTTATTATTGACAGGCATGTCTGAAAAATACAGTACGGTACGTATCGCGTACTTTTGATGAATGCAATCCAAAAGTATGCAGTGAGTACCCAGCCGAGGCTATGAAAATCTCTGGCGCTCTGTTGGCCCGTAAATTGTTTTTTCATAGTGACGAATGCCTGAAGACAATGTTTCCGGCCAATAAATTAACGCTCTAGTACTTAATCATTCTTTTAATGTTGGGTAAAGGTTTTTCAATTTTACCCGAGCCTCTTCAGTGGTAAATCGCCAGTCCATAGGGCAAGCCCTGACATTTCTTTTTTTCTTGCTAGGCCGAGACTTCCCGCGTCAATGTCACCTGGTCGGGAATGCGCCGATTCAGACATTGACGGGATAAAATGCTCAATTCGATTTCCGCCATGTAGAGCCAACTGCCATGCTTAGGCGTGTAGTGGATATCCAGCTTATCCAGGATTCTCCGCGCTTCCTCTCTGGTGGGAAAGCCTTATACAGCGAGGCCGCCGGTGTGCGTGTTTAAAATCCATGACAAGGGTAATGCGCTCGGTCTGAGCATAAGGCACGTCCACTAAGTGTTGAATCTGGTGTGCCCAATCCACACCGCGGTCCTTTGGTCTGTGACCGCCACATGCCGCTGGATCAAAGAACATAAACAGATGGCTGATACCGTTACGTTCATATTTCGTATCGTATTTTTCCACCGATGGCTTAGCCGGGGTCGGCTGTCGCACGTCTTTAATCTGTTGTTTGCTGCTTTCGTCTATGCAAATCAATGGATGCGTTGCGTCATAGAAACGCTTGTAAACATCAAGGATGTCTTCCGTAGCACAGACAAAGCAGGCATTCTGTTGAGTAGGAATGCACCATTCTTTATGTTACCAGGGTTTTGATTCGTTTATTTAAAGTTTGCCGAATGGTTTCATGAGATACGCTTTACACATAGCCCAGTTCCACCATGCGCTGTCCAAGCAGGCTTAAGGAACAACGACTGCGGCTAACTGAGGCGTTCCCGCAGGTTAACGCAATCAGATGGGCTTCATTTTCCCCATCAATCACCCGGTTTCTGAATCGGCTAGGTTTAGCACGATTGAGGGCCGTCTCTAGCCCTTTTTGAACGAACCGCACCCGTTCTTCAACCGTTCGCGTTGAAACCCTAAAGGCTTCACTGATGGGGGTGTCCTGCCAATTTTCGCCCCATTCGCTGATTATCCGCCTTGAGCAAAATTTCAGCATGAAGCCTTTTATAGGTCGCGACTTTGCCTTTATGAATCAAGTCTTGCAAATACGTATGTTCATCTGCCGTCAGTTGCACTCTGTATTCCTTCGTCATGCTGTCATTCCCCATTCTGGCGACACATCAGCATGTTTATGTGGGGTCAGAGCAAGCACTTCGCGGCTTCATGAGCGCGCGGTATTATGGGTGCTGCGCAACGGTGTTCAGTGGCGAACCTTGCCGGCGGAATATGGCAAATGGAATAGCATCTTCAAGCGTTTTTCCCGCTGGTGCCGGAGAGCGTATGGGCTAATTTGCATCGAGCCTGTATAGATCAGCCCGATTTATAAAGTGTTTTTATTGACAGCACCATTGTCAAGGCACATGCCTGTACGGCAGGAGCGACTGGCAGCTCAGCAGAGCAAGAGGCACTGGGGCGTTCGCACGGTGGGTTTAGCACCAAGATTCACGCTATTACCGATGGGCTGGGCACTCCGTTGGGATTTGTCCTAACGGGCGGGCAAGACAGTGACATTGGACAAGCGGAAAATTTACTGGCGTTTGCACCACCTGAAGGGGTACAAAAATTGGCGGCGGATAAAGGCTACGACAGCGATGCGTTCATTGAAACCCTTCAGAACCAAGCTATTGAGGTGGTGATCCCGCCTCGCAGCCACCGTAAACAATCCCGTACCTGTGATTGGTTTATTTATAAGAAGCGTCATTTGATTGAATGCTTTTTCAATAAAATCAAACACTGCCGTCGAATTTTTTCACGTTTCTAGAAGCTGGCCCGGAAGTATTCGGTTTTTTCTGCATTTTGTCTCGGCTTTGATTTGGCTACGCTGAAATGTCAACAGAACCTAGTAGTCAGTCAATTTAATTATGGCGGGTAAATTGTAGGTGCGAATTTATTCGCACTATTCACACTCTATGAATACTCTGCAAATTTTACTCGTCAGATCAAGACTGACTAAGCACTAGGTTTTTGATAGGCTAAATTTGTCTCTTCATTTCAGAGTGGCAGAAGAGAACAAAGACAAGAATAAGTTTTTTGAGGTGCCGACTTTTTGTTCTTTTGCATTTTTTAAGGCAAGACTAGCTTCTGTTTTAAGTTGGCTATCCGCATAAAGTTGTTCATTGCGTGCAGGTGCTTTAACAGCTCTTTCAAAATATTTTGCCGCTTCATCGGATTTATTCTGCGATAACAGAAATTTTCCGTAAAAATAATTGCTATCAATACCATTAGGATTGATTTGAAGTGCAATTGCTAGCATTTTTTGAGCGGTTTGCTCATCGCCAAAAGCAATAGGCCATTTGGGCACCATATAATATAATGTGCCCAAGGTAACATAGGCGGATCCGTTCATGGTTTTTGGATTTATTTCTATAGCTTTGGCTAGTAGCTTGCGAGCATCCTTAACTGAATTAAGTGCCGCCAATGCATCTTGGTGATCGGCATTTGTAGCTTTTACAACCGCTTGCCAAAAAATAAGCTCGGCATTATCGGTATGCTGTTCGGATAGGGCAATAATTTTATCGAGTAGATGGTTGTAAGCACGACTTTTATTGGAATTTGACTTGCTATAGTAAATAGACGCCCATTCGGACTCTATATTATTTAGGGAATCTTTTATGCTATTAGCAAAGCATTGAGTTGATAGTAGCAATAATGCAACAAGTGTTGTTTTTTTCATACGGCAAATATAGGGTAAATTGCCGTCTATTTCAATATATGTATGAAATAATTAATTTTTACGCCATTCTGAATATGGATGATTGGCAAGGTTGTTGTTGTAATAACGCAAATCATGCGTAACTTCTTTTCCTAGCCAGTCAGGTTTTGAAAATGGTTGCCCTATTTCTGGTAATTCAATTTCAGCGACAATCAACCCTTTGTTTTCTCCTTCAAACTCATCTATTTCCCAAATGTTGGTATCATGAGTGACAAAATGACGGGTTTTTTCAATTAAGGGCTTTTTACAAAGATTGTTTACGATTTCATTCGCGTCAGACAGTGGAATTTCATATTCGTATTCATGTCTATGAGTACCAATGGTAGCGCTTTTGATATTCAGCCAGGCATGATTATCACTTATCCGGACTCGGATCGAGTTAGTTGCTAACGAGCTTAGATAGCCTTGCCTGTATTTAATGGATTCTGTGATGTGCTCACGCCAATTATCATTGGCAATTAAAAACTTATGCTCTACTTCTATGGCCATAATAAAATAAATTTTTTGGTAATGATTAGCATTGCAATGATGAGGGGAATAATGCCGTACGGGCGCAAATTAATTTTCCATCATAATTTTTAAACCACCAGTTTTAGCTGCGATAATCTGACCAAGGAGGAGGCAATGGTCTATAGATAGGTAGCCTGCGGATTACCAAATTGAGTGCTATTTGCATGGGTTATTTTTTGCATCTTCGTTGATCAGGTGACCAATGATATGATTAATCACTATTTGGAGCATCACTTTGAATCTAAATCAAACGATAATCTTAAAATGAAGCCAGATCAAGATGCATCATTCAGTCGACACGTATTCAGACGATAAGTTTCGTTATCTAAACCGCCTACCCTATTGACTGGAAGTGCTTGACACACAGTTGCGCCATGAATTGCATTTTCTGCTTCAGCTTGGACAGGAATTGATCTAATTGTTTTAATGGGCATGATATGGGGCTTCAAAATTATGAATTATAGAGTAGCTTCTATACTCCAACCATTACTAAAAGGGTACAAGAGATAATATTGCCTTTAGTGTTTGTATGGATGAACAAGAGTTAAATAAGTCCTGCTTTATTTAATTGGCTAGCAATGCTAAAGTAATAGTTTATTAAATTACTTGGTATTTATTTTCTGTTGCAAGCTGTTTAATTGGCAACTATTTTTAACGTATTTTATTAGGAGAATCAAATGGCTTTCGAACTTCCTGCTTTACCTTATGCTAAAGATGCGCTGGCTCCCCATATTTCAGCAGAAACGTTAGAGTATCATTATGGGAAGCATCACCAAACTTATGTAACAAATCTGAACAATCTCATTCCAGGAACTGAATTTGAAGGATTATCTCTGGAAGAAATCGTTGTCAAATCTTCTGGGGGTATTTTTAATAATGCAGCTCAAGTATGGAATCATACATTTTACTGGAACTGTTTGACTCCTAATGGTGGCGGTCAACCTACTGGTGCTTTAGCTGATGCTATTGATGCTTCTTTTGGGTCATTTGAAAAATTTAAAGAAGAATTCACTAAATGTGCTGTTACCACCTTCGGTTCAGGTTGGGCTTGGTTGGTAAAAAACGCAGATGGAAGTTTAGCTCTCGTTAGCACTAGTAATGCAGGCTGCCCATTAACTACAGGACAAACACCTCTCATGACTTGTGATGTGTGGGAGCATGCTTACTACATTGATTATCGAAATGCTCGTCCAACTTACTTAGAGCATTTCTGGTCACTAGTTAACTGGGATTTTGTTTCTAAAAATCTCTCAGCTTAATTTCTGAACTGATAAATAACCTTCTGTATCACTTAGTACAGAAGGTTTTTTTATGGAGTGGCAAATGTCTACAGTTCTAGTTACCGGGGCCAATCGGGGGTTAGGCTTGGAGTTTTGTCGTCAATATGTACAATCTGGATGGACAACAATTGCTTGTTGCCGTGATCCGGGAGGTGCGGTTGAATTAAACAAGCTTGCCAGCCAGTACAATAATATTCAGATAGAAACGCTGGATATTTCTGATTTAGATCAAATTGACAAGTTGTCCCATAAGCTTACCGACTTACCGATTGATGTTTTGATTAATAATGCCGGTATTTACACTGATGATCGAGTACATGCTTCTGGTCAACTGGACTATCAGGCATGGAATAAATCGTTTCTGGTTAATACTCAGGCGCCGGTTAAAATGGCGGAAGATTTTCTGCCACAAATCAAGCGTAGTGAAAAGAAGCTAATCGTCAGTATCAGTAGTTTAATGGGTAGTATTACTGATAATACTAGTGGAGGCAGTATTTTGTATCGTTCAAGCAAGGCTGCGCTAAACTCTGCAATGAAGTGTCTGGCGCTTACGCTCAAAGAACAATCTGTTGGTGTGCTAATTTTACATCCGGGCTGGGTTAAAACGGATATGGGGGGCATCAATGCCTTAATTAATGCTAGTGAAAGCGTTTCAGGCATGCGCTCCGTGATAGACAATTTTAGCTTGGAACAATCAGGTTGTTTTGTTAAATACGATGGAACCAAACTACCATGGTGAAAAACAGATGATTAAAAAAATAGTGTTTTTATGGGGATTGTTACTAGGGACCGCTAATGCTGATACTTCAATACCTGAACAGATTAAAGTTCCTGATGGTAATGAGCCTGTTTTGTCTGTTCATGCGAAAGGTGATCAGATTTATCAATGCTCAGTCAATAACAATAAGTATGCATGGAAAATACAGGCCCCTGATGCTCGTCTATTCGATGAGGATGGTCGGGTTGTCGGAAACCATTATGAAGGTCCTATATGGGAGTATAAAGAAGGCAGTCGTATTGTCGGCCGAATACTCAATAGAGTAGATATTGAACCAGAGTCATCCATTTCCTGGCTGCTGGTTGAAGTCATAGCGCATAAGGGAAAAGGGTTGTTTTCGGATGTAAATTATATTAATCGGGTTAATACTCACGGTGGTTTGCCTCCGTTATCCGGATGCGATGCTAATCACCTGGGCAGTGAAAAGCGAGCGCCGTATACTGCGGACTATATCTTTTACGGTAAATCTACAGCGAATGATTGAGCTGCAATTCGCGCAATTTCATTAAGGCATAGACTGATTCTAAATGGGGGCATGCAACACCGGTTCGTTTGCCGGCACGTAACGCATTGCCTAAAATCACTTCCGTCTCCATCGGATGACCGTTTTCGTAATCTAACAGCATGCTGGTCCTGTATGGGGGCATGGCATAAGTATTATCGATATTAATATCGATAATATCGGGGGGCAGGTGATGCTCACAGGCTTCAGCGATATTAAAAACTTCCTGCATGATGTTGCGTACGAAAGCTTCCTGGGAACGCAGGATGTCGAGCGTTTCTAGACCACCGGATAAGACCGATAACGAATTAAAAGGTGCATTCCAAATGCATTTTTGCCAACGTCGAGTGATAATCTTTTCAGTTGCTTCGCATACAACACCTGACTGGTTAAATAATTCGCAAAGCATGTTGGTTTTGCTGCTAATGGAGCCAGGCAAATTTCCCAGCGTTAGATGGCCATAAGCCAAATGCAATATTTCCCCGGGATTAATCCGGTTGCTGCAAATAAACGCTAGACCACTGATGACTTCATTATCAGGAAAAGCAGTCAGTATTTCCTGTTCGATGTCAACGCCATTTTGGATGAATACGATGGCTGTTTCGGGCTTTACTGCAGGGCGAAGCAATGTAATGCGATCAATATCGGGAATCACTTTTGTGCAAAGTAAAACATAATCTGCCGCACCATTAAAATCCGCAGCGTTTTTTAGTACTTGGGAGGGAATAAAATTCCAGCTGCCAAGATCGTTGCTACGGATAACAAAACCATTTCGTTTGACATGTTCATAATCGGAGCGACAAACGACCGATACATCGGCACCTGCTTTAGCCAATAGCGCACCGTAGAAGCCGCCAATGGCGCCAGCGCCAATAATTAGTACTTTGCTAGACATAGTTATCATCCATAACCTGTTTTAAAAACGGAATGGTCAACTTGCGCTTGGCGGCCAATGATGCTTGATCCAATTTTTCCAGTAAAGCCCATAGTGAGGATAAATCCCTGGAATAATGCGTCAGCAGAAAACGTCCTGCTTTGGAAGAAATTTCAAAGCCCATTTGATTTGCTTTAAAAGTTAACGCAGCGATTCTGCCCTGATCGTCTAATGGTCGCATTTTTAACGCCAGTCCCCAGTTAAGTCGGGTTTGAAGGTCAGGTAGCTGAATACCGAGATCATTAGGGGCGCAATGAGCGGATATGATGAGTTTATGCCCGCGATCCCTGTGTTCATTGAAAAAATTAAAAAAAGCCATTTCCCAGGCAGGATTACCCGTGAAACACTCAATGTTGTCGAAACAGACGATGTCAATTTCATCAAGACCATTGAGTATAGTGGGGTCAGGAAGAGATGAGCCTGAAAATGAAAAATAGAATGACCTGAATCCTAAAGTATAAGCTTGGCAACAACAGGCCTGCAATAAATGGCTTTTTCCCAGACCTTGACTCCCCCAGAGAAAGATTTGCTGCTCGCCTGTGCCCGCAACGCAGTTTTGCAGATGATTGATGATTTCCTGATTGTTGCCAGGGTAGAAGTTATTAAATGTCAGATCAGCCCTGAATTCAAAATGTAAGGGAAGTTGCTTCGCCATTGTTAGCTATGGTGTCCTGAAAATCGAACATAGAATGTTGAACCGAGAAAAAGCATCAAGCTTAGTATGATCTCCAGCGATGCATACAGGCGTTCATCCATGTTGACATAAGCTTCAGCAGAGCCGTGTATAAAATAGATCAGGCTAATGTAGGCGGTCCAAGCACAGCTTTTTCGATTGCGGTCCAATAAGCCGCGCATCGGGAGCAATAATGGTGTCACAGTAATTAATAACATTAACGCAATAGGAAAGCGCGTTGATGGTGCCAGAACAGTATGCCACAACATCAACAAGGCGAACAGGCCGAAAAAACCGGCCAAAGCTAGGGAATAATAATAAATTGGTTTTATCTTCATGAGCCTTGTTTTAAATACAACGCTGTTTTAGCCAAGCGCATCCCAAGAGCGCGGCACAATTTTTTTTCTTGATCACTTATGACTGCATTACTTAATGATACATGGCTTGGACCATAAGGAGTGCCGCCGGAAGTCGTTTCACGCAAAGCTGTTTCTGTATAAGGCAAGCCTAGTATGAGCATGCCATGATGCATTAATGGCAGCATCATCGATAAGAGTGTGCTTTCTTGTCCTCCATGCATACTTCCGGTAGAAGTAAATACACCAGCCGGTTTGCCGGATAATGCACCTGAAAACCAGATTTCGGTCGTGCTATCGATGAAGTATTTTAGCGGTGCTGCCATATTGCCAAAATGGGTAGGACTGCCTAGAGCCAAGCCGTCACACTCTTTTAAATCTTCCAGGGAGGCATAAGGTGCCCCATGGTTTGGGATGCTGGCGGCGATTTTCTCGCAGACACTGGACACGTCGGGAACAGTTCTGAGAACAGCCTCAACGCCGACGACGGATTCAACTCCACGCGCAATGTGGTTCGCCATTTCAGCAGTGGAGCCGTGGCGGGAAAAGTAAAGAATCAAAATTTTCGTCATAATAAAACCGTTGGTTTAAAATAGAGCGGCCTTACCCTTATATTTCAAATTGAGGGCATATTATGGTTGTAGCACGGGGTGGCTACAATATAGCCAGCACATTTTCCGGCGGGCGACCAATAGCGGCTTTATCATTGGCAATCACAATAGGGCGTTCAATTAATATTGGATTGTTTATCATGCCATCGATCAGGGCTTGGCGGTCCAGTGATTGGTTGTCCAAACCGGCATTTTTATATTCTGCTTCTTTTTTGCGCATTAAATCACGTGGTTCCAGGCCCAGTTTTTCCAGGATATCATTCAGTTCAGTAGCACTCGGAGGTGTTTTCAGATATTCAATAATCTCTGGTTCAATGCCCTGTTCTTTCAATAATTCAAGGGTTTGACGTGATTTACTGCAGCGCGGGTTATGATAAATTTTTACGCTCATGACTACCTCTCCATTGGGCACAAGTGCTCACTAAAACAAAGAAGCTATAATAGCATTTTTAATAAAACTCACGCTTCAAAACGAATGACTTGCAAGCGGGCAGTTTCGGTTGGTTGTGTAGTTAGGTTTGAACAATTGCAAACAGTTCACTCTGAGAAGGTAAAGATAGTGACAATAGATATGATAGAGGATAGAGCCAGACAATACTGGTTATTGGCGCGATTTGACAGGCCCATCGGCATATTGATTTTATTATGGCCGGCCCTCTGGGCGCTTTGGGTTGCGAGTAACGGCAAGCCTGACTTGTTAGTTTTAACCGTTATCTGCCTGGGTGTGGTGCTGATGCGGGCAGCAGGTTGCGTGATTAATGATTATGCCGATCGTGAGTTTGACCCGCATGTGGAACGTACTAAGCAACGGCCCATGGCTCTCGGCAATGTTACGCCTAAGGAAGCTTTAATCATTTTTGTCGTGTTGTGCCTGATTTCTTTCGGTTTGGTATTATTACTGAACCTCTACACGATTCTGTTGTCCTTCATCGCGGCATTTTTGGCGGCCAGCTATCCTTTTATGAAGCGCTATACGCATTTGCCGCAAGCTTATCTGGGTATCGCTTTCGGCTGGGCGGTACCAATGGCGTTCAGCGCGCAGACTAATAGTATTCCATTTGTTGCCTGGGTCATGTATCTGGCCACGATATTATGGGCGCTGGTTTATGACACCATGTATGCCATGGTCGATAAAGACGATGATTTAAAAATAGGTGTCAAATCTACAGCGATTTTATTCGGTAACTATGATCGGCATATCATGGCTATTTTGCAGGTGATCATTCTTGGTTTGCTGGTCACTATCGGGCAAATGCAAGATCTGGGCAGATTTTACTATAGCGGACTGTTGGTTGGGGCAAGCTTGTTTATCTATCAGCAATGGCTGATTTTTAATCGTGAAAAGTCGCAGTGTTTTAAAGCATTTCTGAACAATAATTGGTTTGGATTGACCATTTTCGTGGGATTTTTCTTGGATTATTACTGTAGAGCATGATGAGCTATTTAAAAAATAGCAGCGGACTGTCATTATGGGCCTTAAGGTGATTTATGCCGGCGCTGAAGCAATAAAATTTTGCTGATATAAAAATTAAGCATCGCAAAGGAATGGCCAGTCAGCCATCTATGGGCCGGGCAAATTGTTATGATTAAACAACGCATTTGTATCTTGTTTCTGCTGTTTTATTTAGCGCCTAGTGGCCGGGCAGAAGAAACTCCTGATCTCATGCTGGCAAAAGTGTTTCATCAACATGTCGATGTTACACAGTTTTGGGTAAGCGAAAAACTCGATGGCGTGCGGGCCAGATGGAATGGCGCAAAGCTCATTTCCAAGGGCGGGCATATTTTTGCTGCCCCGGATTGGTTTATTCAGGGCTTTCCGAATATGCCGCTAGACGGCGAATTATGGATGGAACGGGGGCGCTATGAAGATACTGTGTCGATAGTTCGCCAGCAAGCGCCGCATGAAGGCTGGAAGCAGATCAAACTGATGGTATTTGATCTTCCGGCGCATGGAGGAATATTCAGTAAGCGGGTAGAAGCCATGAATAATATGGCATCGGAAATAAACTCACCTTATCTGGCCGTGATTGAGCAGTTTCGGGTAGATTCATATGCAGCGCTGATGGATAAGCTTGTTGAAATCAATAAACAAGGAGGAGAAGGTTTGATGCTGCATAGGCAGAGTGCAATTTATCAGAGCGGACGTAGCGGAAATTTGCTTAAAGTAAAACCCTTCGAAGATGCGGAAGCAGTGGTAATTGGTTACAAATCCGGAAAAGGCAAAAATACCGGTCTGATGGGCTCGATAAAAGTACGCATGGAGAACGGCAAGGAATTTTATATCGGCAGCGGTTTTACTCAGAAGCAAAGGCAAAATCCACCGCCGGTTGGTAGTGTGGTTACTTATCGGTATAGAGGGTTGACTGGATCGGGGATTCCTCGGTTTGCGGTATTCATGCGGTTGCGCGATGAGAATTCTCAGTGAAGATATTTCTATTGATAGATCGAGAAGAGCTTGTAGTTAGATGAGCCTGAATTTACTACATTCTTTCGAGCGTCAAATATGAAAGACGGCCAGCCAGAAACTATTTGTAGGGATTTCGTAGGCTATTCTAACAAGCGCTGCTATCAATAATCTGTGCAAACCCGCCGATTTTTATTTCGAATCCAGTCACTCCAAGAGCCTGCATACAGTTTAGATCCAGTTAATCCGGCGTATTCCATTGCTAGTAAATTATGACAGGCCGTGATGCCGGAGCCGCACATGTGCACAGTCTGTTCGGGGGAGGTGTCGCCCAGCATTTGCTTGAAATGTTCACGCAATATGTCGGCGGACAAGAATAAGCCGTTGGTATTTAGATTCAACTGAAACGCCCGGTTTAAGGCGCCGGGTATATGGCCGGCAACTGGATCGATAGGCTCCTGCTGGCCACGATAACGTTCCGGTGTGCGGGCATCAATCAACTTAATGGTTTTTGCCGCTAATTTATCGCGCACCTGTACGGCATTCAGCCATTGGTTTTCGTCAAGATACATCCTGAAGATGGCAGGTTCAATGGTCGGCAGCGTTGTGGTTACGGCATAGCCCTGCTTTTGCCAGTGTTTAATGCCTCCATCCAGCAGAGCGACTTTATCATGGCCCATGCAACGTAACAGCCACCATAGGCGGCCTGCGAAAGCGCCGCTGGCATCGTCATAAACGACGACTTGGCTTTGATTGGTTACGCCCCATTGCCCTAGTTTATCGACCAGCAATGAAAAAGAGGGCAGCGGGTGACGACCGGTTAGGTCGGTGACTGGCGAGGATAAATCATTGTTCAGATGTGCATATCTGGCATTAGGAATATGACCGAAGCGGTATGCCTTGGCGCCGGCATTGGTGTCGGCCAGGGAAAAGCGGCAGTCAAAGATAATCCAGTTGCGATCATTGACATGTTGGTTCAGTATGTCCGGTGAAATTAAATGGGTGTAGCTCATGTTTTTTTATACCGTTAAGATGATTTTGCCGATGTGCTGACCGCTTTCCATTAATGCATGGGCTTGAGCCGCTTCTCTCAATGGAAAGGTGGCATGAATTATAGGCTTAATTTGGCCATAGTCGAGTAAGGGCCAGACATTTTCCAACAGATTCTTGGCAATGTCGGCTTTAAAGGCGGTGTCCCTGGCGCGCAGGGTTGAGCCGGTGATTGTGAGGCGTTTCAGCATAATGGGCAGTAGATCAATTTCAGATGTTGCTCCCTTTTGTAATGCGATTTGCACCAAGCGTGCATCAAAAGCCATGCATTTTAAATTACGCGGAAAATAGTCACCGCCTATCATGTCGAGTATGACATTGACGCCTTTACCGCTGGTCAATTGCCTGATTTCTTCGGCAAAATCCTGTTCGTTATAGTTGATGGCGGCATCGGCGCCCAGCTCTGTGCAGAAGCGGCATTTCGCTTCAGTACCTGCCGTGACGAAGACTTTAGCATCAAATGCTTTGGCTAATTGGATGGCCGTTGTGCCTATGCCGCTGGTGCCGCCATGGACGAATAAGGTCTCGCCGGCAGCGAGTCGGGCGCGATTAAATACATTGCTCCAGACTGTAAAAAAGGTTTCCGGCAAAGCGGCCGCTTCGCTCAAGCCCATGTCTCTGGGGACGGGCAAACATAGATCGGCTGATGCCAGGCAGTATTCGGCATAACCGCCGCCAGTTACTAAAGCGCAGACCTGGTCGCCTTCTTTTAGACGTGTGGGATTTTCGCCAATCGCCACTACAGTTCCTGCGATTTCCAGACCTGGAATATCAGACGCGCCGGGTGGGGGAGGGTACAGCCCTTTGCGCTGCATGATGTCGGGCCTATTAATGCCGGCTGCAGCGACTTTTATCAGTACTTCGCCCGCCGAGGGCGTAGGGACAGGGCATTGCGTCGGTTTTAAAACTTCAGGAGTACCGCTTTCAGTAATTTCGATGGCGATCATATTATCAGTCTCAGGCAGAGTTGTGAGTTTTATAGGCACAACGTTTAAGACAAAACGATAATGCCTAAGTCGCTTTTGAGTAAAGAAAAATGATTATACCGAATCAGGTTACAGGTATTATATGCGCTGGTTGTTTTTGTGTTGGAGATGAAGAGTAGATGATTCGTTCAGGTATTGTAGGCGGAACCGGTTATACCGGGGTTGAATTATTGCGGATTTTAGCGTCGCACTCGGAAGTCGACGTAGCGGTCGTGACATCGCGGTCGGATGCCGGATCAAGAGTGGATGCACTTTATCCTAGTCTGCGAGGCGCCATAGATGCGGTATTCAGTCTGCCTGATGTGGAGACTTTGGCTACATGTGATGTGGTTTTTTTCGCTACGCCTAATGGCACGGCAATGCATATGGCTGAACAGTTGCTGGCGCGTGGCGTCAAAGTGATTGACCTGTCTGCTGATTTTAGAATTAAAGAGGTCAGGGACTGGGAGAAATGGTATGGCATGCAGCATGCCTGTCCTGACCTGATTGCCGAGGCGGTTTATGGTTTGCCGGAAGTCAATAGAGCGTTGATAAAATCGGCTAGACTGGTCGCTTGCCCGGGTTGTTATCCGACTGCGGTACAGTTGGGTTTTTTGCCGCTGATTGAACAAGGCGTGATTGATGCGGGTCAGTTGATCGCCGATGTGAAATCCGGTGTCAGCGGTGCCGGACGCAAGGCGGAACTAGCTACATTGATGAGCGAAACCGGCGAAAGTTTCAAGGCTTATGCAGTCAGTGGACATCGGCATCTGCCGGAAATCAGGCAGGGTCTTGAGATGGCGGCCGGAAGACCGGCCGGTCTTACATTTGTTCCGCATTTAATACCGATGATCCGCGGGATTCATGCCACACTATATGGTCAGTTGAATCTCGATCAATGTGATGTACAGGCATTATTCGAAAAAAGATACGCTGATGAGCATTTTGTTGACGTATTGCCTAGCGGCGCACATCCGGATACTCGTAATGTTAAAGGCAGCAACATGTGCCAAATCGCCGTGCATCAACCACAAGGCAGCCAGACAATTGTAATCTTGTCGGTTATCGATAACCTGGTCAAAGGAGCGGCAGGTCAAGCGATTCAGAATATGAATCTGATGTTTGGCCTGGAGGAAGACCGCGGGTTAAATATGATTGCGCTCTATCCATAATTGTTGACTAAAATGCTAGGTATAGTCATAATTTAGCTTAATTTCAATTACTTAATTTTTGTATTTATGTCTGATCCAATTATTTTTACTGACAGTGCTGCTTCCAAAGTAGGTGAATTGATAGCCGAAGAAGGCAATAACAATCTGAAGCTGCGAGTTTATGTTTCAGGCGGCGGCTGTTCAGGATTTCAATATGGTTTTACTTTTGATGAAGAGGTCAACGAGGACGATACGCTGGTCGAAAAAGGCGGAGTAACCGTTCTGATTGATTCGATGAGCATTCAGTATTTAACCGGCGCTGAAATTGATTATAAAGAGGATTTGTCGGGGTCACAGTTCGTGATCCGCAATCCCAACGCAACGACCACCTGCGGCTGTGGCTCTTCGTTTTCGGCATGATATTATTTGGGCGGCCGCGGTTGGCCGCCCTCTTTACTGAATTGCTTTATTGCCCTGATAAAGGCCCCCCAGAATCACTGCATTATTTGCCCCCGTTACTTCTTTAAGATTGCCAGGATGATGATTTAAAGTCTGTCTGGCCAGCCAAGCAAAAGCCATCGCTTCTACATGGTCCGGATGAATGCCATATGGCTCTGTCGAGTTAACTGGGCAGTTAAGGTTCAGTTGAATCAGTTCTAACAGATAGTCATTATGAATACCGCCGCCGCAAATTAGTACACGCTCCGTTAAAGGCGCATATTTTTCAATGGCTTGACAAATAGTGATTGCCGTTAAAAAACATAAACTGGCTTGGATATCTTCAACATTATAACTTATCGATTTAATCTTTTGATTCAACCACGATAGGGAGAAATATTCTTTGCCGGTACTTTTGGGCGGGCGAACACCGAAATAGGCATCTTTTATTAACTGATTCACCAAGTCATGTTTGATTTCACCAGTTTTAGCCCATGCACCGTTTTTATCATAAGCCAGATTACGGTGTTGCTTAATCCATAAATCCATCAACGTGTTTCCCGGTCCTGTATCAAATCCAATAACTTGCGAGGATTCAGCTGGTAAAACAGTAATATTGGCAATGCCCCCGATATTAACAATACAGCGATGCTCGGTTGGATGACTGAACACGGCTTTATGAAAGGCTGGAACCAGCGGCGCCCCTTGTCCGTTTGCGGCCATGTCACGACGTCTGAAATCCGCCACCGTAGTAATACCGGTATTCTCGGCAATAATGTTCGGATCACCGATCTGCAAGGAAAAAGGAAATTGAATGTCTGGTGCGTGGTAAACCGTTTGCCCGTGACTGCCGATTGCTGCGATTGTTGCTGCCGGAATTTTTGCCTTCGTAAGTAATGAGTTGACAGCTTCTGCGAATAGATGACCCAGTCGGGTATCCAGAGCGCCGTAATCATTTAAGGAAATCAATGTGTCAGGTTCGCTGATCCGTTGGATCGCGTCTCTAATCTCAGGCGGGAAAGGAAAATAGTCGAACGCGATTAAGCGGACTTTCTGATCCTCAAAACTCACCAGGCTTGCGTCAATGCCATCAAGACTGGTTCCGGACATCAGTCCAACATAAAGCTCAGGCATTAGTTTCGTTAATTGTATTCAGATTGAGTTTTTGCAAACAAACTTTTAGCTTTAATCTGATTAAGTTGCGCTAAAAGCGGTTGGGTTTGTGATTTGAAATCAGCCAGCAAGTTTTCAGTGATAGGTAAAGAATGCGGCAGTTTGACTGTTTCTGGATTACGGTAAACACCATCAACATGAAATTCGTAGTGTAAGTGAGGGCCAGTGGCCAAGCCTGTCTGACCTACATAGCCAATAACATCTCCTTGTTTAACAGGATTACCAGTCTTTAGTCCTTTTTTGAATTTAGACAGATGTGCATAAAGTGATTCATAGCGATCTCCATGCTTAATGATTACAACTTGTCCATAACCGCCTTTGCGGCCGCAGAAAACAACAACGCCATCACCTGTGGTTTTTACAGGGGTGCCTGTCCTGGCGGCATAGTCGACACCTTTATGAGCACGAATTCTGTTCAGTATCGGATGCTTGCGTTTTAAGTCAAAGTGAGAGCTAATGCGCGCAAAATCAACAGGCGTAGTTAAAAAAGCCCTTTGCATGGACTGTCCGTCGGGTGTGTAGTAATTGACGTTACCCGATTTATCTATATACCGGAGAGCTGTATATGTCTCTCCCTGGTTAGTGAATTGAGCGGCTATAATTTCGTCGGTATCGATTTCTTTGCCGTTAACAACTTTTTTTTCATAAACAACGGTGAAATGATCGCCGTTGCGCAGGTTAGTCGCAAAATCGATATCCCAGGCAAAAATTCCAATAAGTTGCATTATCAATTCTTTTGACAAACCTGCCTCTAGTCCATCCAGAAATAAAGATGTCTCTATAGTGACATGTGCGCTGGAGGTTTTTTGGTTGGATGCCCAAGATTGCATTTGCAGCGGGGGGGCTATTGCGAACGGCTTAAATATCTGGGCTTCGGCGGTCGTGCTTGGCGAAGATTTGCCCAAGTTTAACTGGGAAATATTAGCAGAAGCAGCTTCCTGCATCTGTACCTTACTGTCAACAATACTGATTGGAACTGTTTTGACTGAATGGTGTGAAATAATTGAGCGTCTGCGATCGGCTACTTGACGCGCCAGCAGGGTTTGTTTCATCTCAGTTGTTTTACTATGTTTTTTCTTAACAAGTTTAGAAGAAACTAAAGTCTGTTTCTTTTTGGTGCGTTGGGATGGAGCGCTAGCCTGCTTTTTAGACGAGGACTTAACCATCTTTTTGGTTGTTTTAGAAGCTATATTCTTGTTGCCTGTTTTGGAAGTCCTCTGAGTTTTTTTGGCAGGCTTTGCTTGTCCGGAATGCTTGGTTGATGAAACAGCGGCCTTTGTGGTTCGATTTTTATCAAGGGGTACTGCCTGTGAGTAGACGGCAGTTGCCGTAAGAGCCATGTTTATCCCCAAGAACAAGGATATATAAATTCTTTTTTTCACGAGATTATGGGTAATTTATTGAAAATAAGTGAAAAATTTATTATCAGGAAGATTTTTGGTCCATTTTAAGGTTTTTTAAAGGTTTTACCAAATAATAGACTATATAAAGATTTATTCTATAGAGCGATCCATTAATTCTATAATAATGCTTTTTGTAGACTGGATAGTGGAGAAAGAAATTGCAAGAGGAAGTATTAGCCAGCCTTCTAAGAGGTGCTGACGAGGTTTTAGTTGAGCAAGAGTTTATTAAAAAGCTGGAAGAAGGGCGGCCTCTGCGTATTAAAGCCGGTTTTGATCCTACGGCCCCTGATCTGCATTTGGGGCATACAGTACTGATTAATAAATTAAAGCAGTTTCAGGACTTTGGGCATGAGGTTCTGTTTTTGATTGGTGATTTTACCGGCATGATAGGTGATCCAACGGGAAAAAACGCTACCCGTAAACCACTGACGCGCGATGAAGTTATCGAGAATGCAAAAACCTATGAAGAACAGATCTTCAAAATTCTCGATCCTGCCAAAACATTAGTAATGTTTAATTCAAGTTGGATGAATGCAATGTCGCCAGCAGATTTAATTCAATTAGCGGCTAAACATACAGTGGCGCGCATGCTGGAACGTGATGATTTTAATAAGCGTTTTAAAGGAGGCCAACCGATTGCAATTCATGAATTTCTGTATCCATTGATTCAGGGCTATGATTCCGTGGCTATGAAAGCCGACGTGGAATTAGGCGGCACCGATCAAAAGTTTAACTTATTGGTTGGGCGGCAATTGCAAGAGATTTATGGGCAAAAACCACAAGTCGTTATGACTATGCCGATTCTGGAAGGCTTGGATGGCGTACAGAAAATGTCCAAATCACTCAATAATTTTGTAGGCATTGCGGATTCTCCCGATGATATGTTTGGCAAATTAATGTCGATATCGGATGAATTGATGTGGCGCTATTTTGAATTGTTGAGTTTCATGCCGATGAGTGAAATCAAGCAATGGAAATATGAATGTGAGCAGGGTGCAAATCCACGCGATTATAAAGTAAAACTGGCGCAGGAAATTATTGAAAGGTTCCATGATGCATCGGCTGCTAACAAAGCACTGGAAAATTTTGAAGCTAGATTTCAGCGTGGAGCGATACCAGATGAAATGGATGAAATAGAGTTGAGTAATGGAGGACAGGGATACAGTATTGCGAATTTATTAAAGGATGCCGGTTTAACCGCAAGCACATCCGAAGCTATCCGGATGATAAAGCAAGGAGCTGTAAAGATTGATGGGGAAAAGATTTCTGATCCGAAAACAGAGATTGCGGTAGGTACAAAACAAGTTTATCAAGTGGGAAAAAGAAAATTTGCAAGAGTGGCAATAATTGCTTGACGATTAAAAAAAGATCGGTAGAATATGCCCTTCTTTCGGCGGCAGGTTGTCCGGAAGGGGTTCAGGGACAGAAAAAAAGTTGACACTGAGGTTGACAAGCAGAGTGGATCGGTTATAATGGTCGGCTCTTCGGGGTTGAGCGATTGGCTCCGGTTTTTCAGGATGAAAAATAAAAGCAACAAGGAGTTGACAACGGGTTTTGACTCTGTATAATAGTCGAACTCAGCGGGGC